>Ga0247742_10000323_pt1 | contig 40772 bp, 37 predicted proteins | sample UWRJL208509C2_FD_180944 | JGI IMG/M metagenome (GOLD analysis project Ga0247742, IMG submission 180944) | Plant litter microbial communities from Arlington Agricultural Research Station in Wisconsin, United States - UWRJ-L208-509C-2 | ecosystem: Environmental > Terrestrial > Plant litter >...
GAGTGCTCGTAGCCGGCCAGGTTCTGGCGGGGCTCGGGCAGGGGGCGACACTCTCGATCGGTGCCGTGCTCGCTACGGAGGTATCGGGGTCCGAGGCGTGGGCGGGCGCGGCGGCGACAGTCTCGACGCTGGGTGCGGCCGTGGCGGCCATCCCGCTGGCGGCACTCGCCGTGAGGTTCGGTCGCCGGCCGGCGCTCACCCTGGGCGCGCTGGTTGCCGCGCTGGGCTCCGTGGTCACCGTCGTGGCCACCGGCCTGGGGTCGTTCCCGTTGCTGCTGGTGGGGTTCGCGCTGCTCGGGGTCGGTGCGGCGGTAGGCCTGCAGGCGCGATTCGCGGCAACGGATGCTGCCGATCCGTCGCGACGCGGGCGTGACCTCTCCGTCGTGGTGTGGTCGACGACGGTCGGGGCCATTGTCGGGCCGAATCTCTTCGGGCCGGGTGTTCCCATTGCGGCGGCGCTCGGGCTGCCGGAGCTCACCGGCTCGTTCGTCATCGCCATCGCGGCGCAACTGCTCGCCGCCACGGTATACCTGGTCGCGCTGCGGCCCGATCCGCTGGTCATGGCCGGCTCCCGGCCGGTCGCTCCTGGCCAGCCCGCCCATGCCGGAGTCGTGCGGAGCCGAGCCGTATTGGTGTTCGCGATCGGCACCTTGGCCCTCAGCCACGCGACGATGGTCTCGATCATGGCGATGACGCCGGTGCACCTCATCGACCACGGCGCAAGTCTGGTGATCGTCGGCTTCACGATCAGCCTGCACATCGCCGGGATGTTCGGGCTTTCGCCCGTGTTCGGCTGGGCGAGCGACAAGCTGGGGCGGTTCCGGACCATCCTGCTCGGCCAAACCCTGTTCGCGCTGTCGATCCTGATCACCGCGGTCGGGGAGGACAGCACGGCGGCCGTCACCGTCGGCCTCGTGCTGCTCGGCCTCGGCTGGAGCGCGTCGACGATCGCCGCGTCGGCGTTGGTGTCGGATGTCGTGCGCGGGGCGCGCCGGGTTCGGATCCAGGGCCGAAGCGACCTGATCATGAATGTCGCGGGCGCCGCCGGTGCCGCCTTCGCCGGCCCGGTGCTCGCGGTACTCGGCTACGCGGGTCTGGCGTGGGTCGTCGGCATCCTCGTGCTCGGCGTCGCGGCGGCCGCTGTCGTGGTCGGGCGACGCGGGCAGCCGGTTCCGCAGCACTAACGGCCCCACCCCCCTCCCGCAAGGCCTTGGCAGCGCGCCCACGACACCGCATTCTGGGATCATGCTCGTCACTCTCGCCGCGTCGGCTCCGGCCGGCCCACTCGCGACGATGGCACTCAGCAGTGCGCCGAGCGACGTGGACGGCGGGCTCGACCTCGCCGCCCGTATCGGCGCGCTGAAGCCGGCTCCGGGTCGCGGGTCGACCCGCGACTTGTGGGAGGCGCTCGCGACCATCGCCGCCGTCGACCTCGGCGCGGTGCGCGCGGTGGAACCGCACCTCGACGCGGTCGCGATCCTGGTGCAGGCGGGCGTCCCGGTGCCCCCGGGCCCCGCCGGCGTCTTCGCGGCCGAGGGTGGAGAGCCGCTGGCCGCCGCCGAGACGGCCGAAGGGTGGATGCTCGACGGCACGAAGCCGTGGTGCTCCCTGGCTGATCGACTGGACTGGGCACTCATCACGGCGACCCTGGATGGCGGGCAGCGCCAGCTGTTCCTCGTCGACCTGCACCACCCCGGCGTCGTGGTCGAGCCGGGCCGCTGGGTCGCGCGGGGCCTGACCGAGGTGCCGAGCGGACCGGTGCAGTTCACCGCGGTGCCCGCCGAGCCGATCGGAGCGCCCGGCTGGTACCTCGAGCGACCCGGCTTCGCCTGGGGCGGCATCGGGGTCGCCGCATGCTGGTACGGCGGCGCCGTGGGCATCGGGCGGACCATCCATGACGCCGCCAGGACGAAACCCAACCCCTACCTGCTCATGCACCTCGGCGCGATCGATGAGTTGCTGCAGTCGAGCCGGCGTGCGCTCGCCGAGGCGGCGACCCGCATCGACGCGGGGGATTCCGACCCGCTGCTCGTGAAGCGGGTGCGAGCAACGGTGGCCCGCGCCTGCGAGGAGATCATCGACCGGGCCGGCCACGCCCTCGGGCCCGCGCCGCTCGCTCTCGACGCCGCGCACGCCAAGCGCGTGGCCGACCTCGCGCTATACGTGCGCCAGCACCACGCCGAACGCGACCAGGCGTCGCTCGGCACCGCGGTGGCAGCGGGGCCGCTGCCGTGGTGAGCTTCGACGCTGCCGAGCGTGGCACGTCCGCCCAGGAGTGGGAATCCGACCCGCGGATGCACGACCGCCCGCCGCTGGACCTCGACGGCGTTGACCAGCTCATGGTGGTGGCCGCGCACCCCGACGACGAGACCCTCGGCGCCGGCGGGCTCATCGCGGAGTGCGTGCGCCGCGACATCCCGACCCGCATCATCGTGGTCACCGACGGCGGGGCATCCGGAGCTCCCGGCATCGTCGCGACGAGAACCGCGGAGCTCTGGCGAGCCGCGACCCTGCTCGGCGCCTCGGTGGTGCAGCTCGGCATCCCCGACGGCGCGACCCTCGAGAACCGCGACCGCGTCACCGAGGCGCTGGCACCGCTCATCGCGGCCGCGTCGCCGAACGCGCTCATCGCCGCCCCGTGGCGGGGCGACGGCCACCGCGATCACCGGGTTGTCGGCGAGGTGGTCGCCGGCCTCGTCGGGCAGCGACGGTTTCTCGAATACCCGGTCTGGCTCTGGCACTGGGGCGACCCGAGGCACGACGATATGCCGTGGGGAGAGCTGCGGTCGCTGCCGATCGACTCCCGCACGAAGGGCATTGCGCTGTCGGCGTACGCGTCCCAATCCGGCCTGCTCCGGGCCGACTTCCTGGAGAACTTCGCGCGGGACTACGAGCTGTTCGTGGAGGCCGACCGCACGCTCGGAGCCGAGTACTTCGACGACACCTACGCGCGCCACGACGACCCGTGGGGCTTTGAGACGCGCTGGTACGAAGAGCGCAAACGCGCGCTGACCGTCGCGATCCTGCCCGAGCGCAGCTTCGCCACGGGGCTGGAGATCGGATGCTCGATCGGGGTGCTCACTGACCAGCTGGCGAACCGCTGCGACGACCTGCTCGCGGTCGACGTGTCGTCGGCTGCGGTGGACCGCGCGCGCGCTCGCGTCGGTGACCGCGCCCGCGTCGAGCAGGCCGATGTGCTCACCCAGTTCCCGCCCGGCCAGTTCGACCTCGTCGTGTTCTCTGAGGTGGGCTACTACTTCGCCGCGCCCGAACTCGAGCGGGTGCTCGACAGCATCGAGGCCGCCATCGGCGATTCCGGGACCCTGGTGGCCTGCCACTGGCGACACCCCGTTGCCGACTATCCGCTGACGGGCGATCGCGTGCACGAGGCGATCCGCCGGCGCGGGCTCACGACGCTCGCTCGCCACGAGGAGGCCGACTTCGTGCTCGAGGTGTTCTCGCGTGACGCGCGCTCCGTGGCCGAACGCGCGGGCCTCGCATGATCCGCCACGTCGGCGTGGTCATCCCGGCCCGCGATGAGGAGGCCCTGATCGCCCGGTGCCTGACGGCGGTCGCCGACGCCGCGCGCACCGTGGACGTGACGGTGTCCGTCATCGTGGTGGCCGACGGATGTCTTGATCGCACCGTCGAGATCGCGCGCAGTTTTCCCGCCGTGCGGGTGCTGGAGATCGAGTCATCCAATGTCGGCGCCGCCCGCCAGGCGGGCGCTCGGGCAGCGGTCGCCCTCGGGGCGCAGTGGCTGGCGAATACCGACGCCGATTCCGTCGTGCCACCGAACTGGCTTCGGGAGCAGCTGGCCCTCGCCGAGGCCGGGGCAGACATCGTCGTCGGAACGGTGCGCCCCGACTTCACCGAGCTGACCACGGAGCAGATCGACGCGTGGCACGCCACCCACATCCCGGGCGAGCCGAACGGCCACGTGCACGGCGCCAACCTCGGGGTGCGCACCAGCACCTACCTCGCAGCCGGCGGCTACCAGGCGCTGCCCGAGCACGAGGATGTGGAGCTGGTCGAGCGCCTGTCGACGCTCGGCACGGTGGTCGCCAGCGATGCCGGCGAGGTCATCACCTCGGCCCGCCTCTTCGGCCGGACTCCCGGCGGGTACGCGCGCTACCTCCGCGAGCAGATGCTCGCCGCGCGGCAAGCCCTGCGTTAGTCGCGGGTCTGGTGCACTGCAATGGTGACCATGACCCGAACCCCCTATGAACTCGTCGTCCTCGATATGGCGGGGACCACGGTCGTCGACGACGGTCTCGTCGAGTCGGCGTTCGCCCGGGCATGGGATGTCGTGCAGCCGCCCATCACGAAGCATGCGGCGCTCGAGCACGTGCGCGCAACGATGGGGCAATCGAAGATCGAGGTCTTCCGGGCGATTGCCGACGAGCAGGTGGCACAGCGGTTGAACCTGCAGTTCGAGGGCGCTCTACAGGACCTCATCGCCGACGGCCGGTGTCGGCCCATCGACGGGGCCGAGGACGCGATCCGTGCTCTCCGAGGAAGGGGGCTGAAGATCGCGCTCACCACCGGGTTCGCGAGGCCGACGGCCGACGCGATCGTGCGGAGCCTCGGCTGGGAAGCGCTCGCCGACGTCGTGCTGACCCCCTCCGAGGTCGGGCGCGGCCGGCCGGCGCCGGACCTGAACCTCACCGCGCTGCTGCGGACCGGAACCTCCGCGGTGGCGGCCATGGTCGCTGTCGGTGACACGGAATCCGACGCGCGCAGCGGCCGGGCGGCCGGCGCGGGTCTCGTGGTGGGCGTGCTCACCGGTTCCCTCGACGAACAGACGCTCGTTGCTGCCGGAGCCGATCTGGTGCTCGCCAGCGTCGCCGAATTGCCGGAGGCCCTCAGCCGCTAGCCCGGCCGCTAGCCGAGCCGGATGCGGTGGTCGGCGCGGGCAGCGGTTGCCCCGATCACGACGGCGTTGGCCTCGTCGGGTCCGAGGGCCCAGGCGGCAGCAGCATCCGGAGTCTTGCCGAACCGCACGTGGCGCGCGACGAGCCGCTCGACGCGCGTTGCCCGGTCGAGCTCGACGAAGAAGGTCACATCGAGCAGGGGCGCCACTGCCTCCCATCCGCCCGAGTCCAGCAGCAGGTAGTTGCCCTCCACGACCACGACGCGGTTCTCCGGAGGGATCGCGATCGCGGCTGGGGCGGGCTCCTCGATCGTGCGATCGAAGCCGGGCGCGAGCACGGTTTCTCCGGAGAAGCGCAGCGCTCGCAGCGTGCTCACGAAGCCCGCGACGTCGAACGTGTCGGGGGCACCCATCCGGTCGCGGCGGCCGAGCTCAACCAGTCGCGCCTGGGGCAGGTGGTACCCGTCCATCGGCAGCAGCGCGGCCGAGGGCAGGGTCTCAACCAGCTGCGCGGCGATCGTCGACTTGCCGGCACCGGGCGCTCCGACGATGCCCGCAATCACGCGATCCCCGGCTGGAATGGCCGCGGCAACCTCGTCGATCGACCGGAGGATCACAGCACCCCGGCGGACTCGGCATCCTCGAGCGCGAAGCGGGCCCAGTCGCGGTACCCGATCGCGCTCGGGTGGAACAGGTCGGTCGCGAAGAACCCGTCGGTGTACGGCGGCGGGGGCGGCGACATGTGCACTCCGTCGAAGCGCGAGGCGACGCTTCGCGCCGCGTCCTCGAGGTTCTGCGAGTGAAGATACAGGTTGAAGCGGAGCGGGTTGGGCAGCAGCTCGAACCGGAAGAACGCGGGCAGCGACGAGACGAGCACGAGCGGGCTCACCTCCCGCAGACGGGTGAGCAGGGTCCGGATGTCTCGGGCGAAGGAACCCCGCGGGCGCAGCCCGAGCGCATCGTTGGCGCCGATGCTGAGGAACACCACGTCCCACTTCTGGGCGGTCGCCGCGTCAAGGTGATCGGTGATGAGGTCGCGGGCGGTCGCCCCGTTGCGGCCCATCGCCTCCCAGCGCACGCCGCGCCCGGTGCGCACCGCGAGCCCGCGGGCGAGTTGGCCCGGCAGCGCGTCATCCTGCGTTGCCGCTCCCACGCCCGCGGCCGTCGAGTCGCCGATGACCAGCAACCGAAGCGGGTTATCGCCGGAGACCTCGCCGGTCCAGGGCAGTGCCGCGTCAGGCAGGCGCAGGGTGTCGCGCCGCAGCCGCCGCCCCTGGGCGAGGAGCACCGCAGCTGGCGGGATCATCGCGAGCCGGCTCAGGCGTTTCAGCACTCTCGGTGGGGTCTGCGCTCGCGGAGGGGTCTGCACTCTCGGCGGCGTCTGGTCTGGCACCCGACAATGCTAGATCGCGCCTCGCGCGGGATGGCTAGGCTCGCTGCATGGACACCTCCGGACTCGATGCCTTCCTCGCCGACCAGGAGTTCAGCGGGGTGGTGCTGATCCGCGAGGGCGAGCGCACGGTCTTCGAATCGGCGACCGGGCTCGCCACCCAGCGCTGGGAAATCCCCAATACTCTCGACACCCGGTTCGACACGGCCAGCATCACGAAGCTGTTCACGAGTGTTGCCGTGCTTCAGCAGGTGGGGAGGGGAAACCTCGACCTCGAGACATCCATCCACCACTATGTCGACCTCGAGGGCACCACGATCGGCACCGACGTCACGCTGCTGCACCTGCTGACCCACACGAGCGGCATCGCCGACGACGCGGACGAGGAGGCGGGGGAGAGCTACGAGGCGCTGTTCGTCGACACCCCGAACTACTCGCTGATCGAGACCCGCGACTACCTGCCGCAGTTCGCCTACAAGCAGCCGCTGAGCAAGCCCGGCCTCGACTGCCGGTACTGCAACGCCGGCTACATCCTGGCCGGGCTCGCTCTCGAGCGGGTGACGGGGATGCCCTACCGCCAGTACGTCGCCGAGCAGGTGTTCCGTCCCGCGGGCATGGCGGACTCGGGCTTCTTCGACCGACGCGATGCCGCTCCCAACGTAGCCGAGGGCTGGGACCGGGATGACGACGGCGTCTGGTTCTCGAACATCTACAGCTACCCGCCGATCGGCAGCCCGGCCGACGGCGCCCAGGTGACCGCGGCCGACCTGCTGCGATTCATCCAGGCGGTGCGCGGCGGCCAGCTGCTGGATGCCGAGTACACCGAGGAGTTCTTCATCCCGCAGGTGGAGCACGATGAGGAGACGCTCTACGGCCTCGGGCTCGAGTTCGACATCAACGACGACGGCTCGGTGCGCTCGTACTACAAAGACGGCATCAACGTCGGCGCCTCCGGCATCGTGCGGCACTACCTCGAGGAGGGTGTCGACCTCACGGTGCTCTCCAACTCGGAAGACGGCGCGTGGGAGGTCATCCGTGAGCTCGACGAGCGGCTCGGGGGTTAGCTGACTGCGGTGCGATGCCCCGTGCCGCGACCCAGCAGCGTCGACTCGAACGCCACATTGGTGGTGAGTTCGGCGGTCACCGCGTCACCGTCGAACTGCAGCGCGAGGCGGTAGCCGAACGGTCGCTCGACGGCCCAGGTCAGCAGCACCCAGGTGGAGGGGTCCTCCCACGCCGCGCTCGCGGCGAGCGGCAGGGTCTCCGCATCCCACCCGCCGCGGCCCGTCCAGGTGCCGAAGGTGGAGGGCCCGGTCACCCACTCGCCGTGGTCGAAGGTGATCGAATGCTCGCCCCGGTCATCGACGACGGAGAGCGTGTTGCCGCCGAGGTCTGCGCTCCGGATGACCGAACCGTCGTCGAACCGGATGGAGAAGTCATCGTGGCTGGGGGTGCCCGCCTGCGGGGTCAACTGCAGGGGCGGGATCGTGACGGCGTCGCCCGCTGTGCCGACAACCCTGTCGCCGACCGTGTCGAAGGCGGGCAGCAGGTGCTCCCAGGCGAGGTCGAGGATGCGCTGCGGGTCGCCGGTGCCCGCGGTGGTCACGAGCACCGCATCCTGTTCCGGCATGACGACGACGAACTGCCCGAAGGCGCCATCTGCCCGGTATGCGCCGTGCCGGCACCGCCAGAACTGGTACCCACAGCCCTGGGTCCAGTCGGGCGTGGAGTCGGGGGTGGTGCTGTCGATGTGAGCGGCGGTCGCGACATCCACCCACTGGGCCGGGACGAGTTGCGAACCCTGCCACTTGCCCTCCTGAAGGAGCAGTTGCCCGAACTTCGCCATGTCCTCGGTCGTGATGGAGAGACCCCAGCCGCCGGTGTCGATGCCGGTCGGCGACTGCTCCCAGGTGGGAGAGGCGATGCCGAGCGGCTCGAACAGCCGGGGCGTGAGGTAATCGAGCAGCCGCTCGCCCGTCAGCCGCGTGATGATCGCCGAGAGCAGGAAAGTCGCGCCGGTGTCGTAGACGAAGCGAGCGCCGGGTTCTTCGGCGACTTCCGCGGCGAGGATCGCCTTCGCCCAGTTGCCGTCGCCATCGGCGAGGCCGACCGTGTCCTGGCTGTGGCCGGTGGCCATGGTGAGCAGGTGGCGCACGCGCATGTCACCGAGGTGTGGAGAGATGCTGGCCGGCACATCGTCGGGCAGCAGCGCGACGACGTGGTCGTCGAGACCGAAGAGCCCCTCGTCGATCGCGAACCCCACGGCAATCGAGGTGAAGCTCTTGCTGACCGAGAAGAGCGAGTGCGGGCGGTGCGCCCCGTACGGCTCCCACCACGCCTCGGCGATCACGCGGCCGTGGCGTAGCAGCATGGTGCTGTGAACGCTCGACACCTCGGCGTCGAGCGCGGTCACGAATGCTGCGACGGCCGCCGATGGGATCCCCTCGGCCTCGGGGGTGCTGCGCTCGAGCCCGGTCATGCCTTCGCCTTCGATGGAGCCATCCTTCGACGTTAGCCGACCCGCCTCACGCGGGGTTTCAGCTCGCGACGGCAGTGACCCTGATCAGGTTCGCCCACGGGTCGTCGAAGGTGACCGTGCGTCCGTCATCCCGAGCATGCACGCCGAAGTGCCGCATGCGCTCGCCGAGCGCCCCGAGGTCGTCGGCCGACGGCACCTCGATGTCGACGCTCGCGAGGCCGAGGGCGGGCAGCCGTGGCCCGGCGCCCGCGCTGTTCCAGGTGTTCATCGCCATGTGGTGGTGGTAGCCGCCCGCACTGACGAAGAGTGCCTGCGGGCCGAAGGCGGCCGTCTCCTCAAAGCCGAGGCGATCCACGTAGAACTCGCGGGCGCTGGCGACGTCGCCGACCTGGAGGTGCACGTGCCCGACCTGCGCGCCGCCGACCACCGGATCGGCGACGGCGCTCTCGGTGAGGTTCTCCTGCAGGAAGGCATTGGGGTCGAGTCGCAGGGTTCCCATCTCGACGGAGCCATGCACCCAGCTCCACGCGCTGCGCTCCCGATCCCAGTACAGCTCGACGCCGTTGCCCTCGGGGTCCGTGAAGTAGAACGCCTTGCTGACGAGGTGGTCGGCGCTGCCGGTGAAGGTGTTCGGATACTTCTGCGCAACCGAATACACGGCGGCGGCGAGCGCCTCCTCGCTCTCGAACAAGATCGCGGTGTGGAACAACCCCGCATCCCGCGGGCTCGCGTGCTTCAGCTCGGGAGAGTGGATCAGGATGACCACGGGCGTGCTTCCACGGCCGAGCGTGACGGTGTCTCCCGCCGCGTCAAGCACCCGAAGGGCCACCGCATCGCGGTAGTACGCGGTCATCGCGTCGAGGTCACCCACCCGCAGGGTGACCGGACCCATCGCGGTGTCAGCTGCCAGCTTGTCGGCCATCAAAACCTCCTGTTGAGCTTCCCGAGATCAACCGCGCCGACCTCTTTGCTATTCCGATACGTAGTGCGCGGTGTCCCGCGGCCACGCGGCGGCCCGCAGCCACGCGGCGGCCCGCTTCCGGTGCTGCTCGATCGATGGCTTAGGTGTCGAAACGTTCTCGACGCTCAGCACATAAGTTCGCGCGTCCGACAAACGTGCTGAGCGAACAGAGGGGGCCAGGGCAGGGAACCGTGCCGACGGGCAGACGCGAGGCTAAGTCAGCGGTGGGACGAGTGTCGCGACGGCTGAGCGTCTCCCGTTATGCCGTCAGGCGCTCGATGAGCTCGCGGTAGCGGCCGGCGGTCTGCGCGACGATCTCGTGGGGGAGAGTCGGCGGGGTGCCGGACTTATCCCAGTTGGCCGCGAGCCAGTCGCGCACGATCTGCTTGTCGAAGCTCTGGCCGCGGCGGCCGTCGTTGTAGTCGTCGGCATCCCAGTACCGGCTGCTGTCGCTCGTGAGAACCTCGTCGGCCAGCGTCAGTTCGCCCGTGGTGGGGTCGGCCCCGAACTCGAACTTGGTGTCGGCCAGAATCACCCCGCGGGCCTCGGCGATGGTGGAGGCCAGCGAGAACACCTCGAGGGAAGCATCCCGAAGCGCCGCCGCCACCTCGGCACCGACCAGCTCGACGGTGCGCTCGAAGGTGATGTTCTCGTCGTGCTCGCCCATCGGGGCCTTCCACGCGGGAGTGTAGATCGGCTCCGGCAGGCGGTCACCGTCGCTCAGGCCGGCGGGCAGGGCGATGCCGCACACCGACTGGGTGGCCTGATACTCCTTCCAGCCGCTGCCGGAGAGGTAGCCGCGCACCACGCACTCGATCGGATACATGTCCAGGCTCTTCACGAGCATGGCTCGCCCGGCGAACTGCTCCGGGATGTCGGTGGTCGACCCTGTCGAGACCACGTGGTTCGGTATGCCCTGCAGCTGCGCGAACCACCAGAGGCTCAGCGTGGTGAGCAATTCACCCTTGCCCGGGATGCCCGGCTCGAGCACATGGTCGAACGCACTCACCCGATCGCTGGCCACCATGAGAACGCGACCCGGCTCGTCGGCCGACCGATACAGGTCACGCACCTTGCCGGAGTAGAACTTCTCCCAGCCCGTCAGAGGCCCGCTCATTCGGCGACCCGCAGGGCGATGTCGGTTCGGTAATGGCCGCCCTCGAGGGTGATGGTGTCGAGTGCCGCGTAAACCTTGCGCCGCGCCTCCGCGAAGTCGGCCCCGGTTGCCACCACGCTGAGCACGCGACCGCCGGTGGCGACGAATTCGCCGCCGACGAGAGCCGTGGCGGCGTGGGCGATGGTGACATCCTCGACATCGGCGAGACCAGTGAGCTGCCGACCGGTGACGGGGTTCTCCGGGTATCCCTCGCTGGCAAGCACGACGGTAACCGCGACGTCGTCGCTGAACTCGGGCCGGGGCAGCGACGCGAGCTCACCGGTTGCCGCGGCGAACAGCAGCCCGGAGAGCGGGGTGACCAGCCGCGGCAGCACCACCTGCGTCTCGGGGTCACCGAAGCGGGCGTTGAACTCGATGACCCGAATGCCGCGCTCGGTCACGATGAGGCCGCAGTAGAGCAGGCCGATGAACGGGGTGTGCTCGCTGGCCAGCTGGCGCACGGTCGGGATCGCGATCGTGTCGATCACCTCGTCGACGAACCCGGCGGGCAGCCACGGCAGCGGGGAGTACGCGCCCATGCCGCCCGTGTTCGGCCCCTCGTCGCCGTCGAGCGCGCGCTTGTAATCCTGCGCGGGGGAGAGCGGGAGCACCGTGTGGCCGTCGCTGAGCAGGAAGAGTGAGACCTCCTGGCCAGCGAGAAACTCCTCGACGAGCACGGCGCCGTGGGACAGCCAGTAGTCGGCGTGCGCGATGGCTGCATCACGGTCATCCGTCACCAGCACGCCCTTGCCCGCGGCGAGCCCGTCGGCCTTGATCACGTAGGGGGCGCCGAACTCGTCGATCGCGGCGATTGCCTCGTCGATGGTTCCGGCCCGGCGGGCTGACCCGGTGGGCACGCCCGCATCATCCATGATCCGCTTGGCGAACGTCTTGCTGCCCTCGAGGGCCGCGGCAGCCTTGCCGGGACCGAAAACGGGGATGCCGCGCTGCCGCAATGCGTCGGCGACGCCCGCGACGAGGGGTGCCTCCGGCCCGATGATCACGAGCTGGATGTCGTTGTCGATCGCGTACTGGCTGACCACGTCGGAGCGAGACGGGTCGAGCGCGACGACCGGCACGACGGCGGCGATGCCGGCGTTGCCGGGGGCCGCGGTGATGTGGTGCTTCTCACTCTCGCTCAACAGTGAGGTGACGATTGCGTGCTCGCGCGCACCGGAGCCGAGGACGAGGATTCGCACGGGACAACCCTACCTTTAGCCTTGTTTCATGCCTCCGAAGCGAATCCCCGCCGACGTCGGGCGGCGGGCGGTCGCTGAGGCGCTCGCAGCGGTCAGTGAGCCCGTGCCCCGCGACACCACCGCGACCGCCGTGCGCTACCTGCTGCAGGTGCTCGCGGAGAACGCGGAGGGCAACTCGGTCGAGATCCGCGTGCCGCCGTTCGGTGCGGTGCAGGCCATCCAAGGGCCGCGGCACACCCGCGGCACCCCGCCGAATGTGGTCGAGATGAATGCTGCCACCTGGCTGGGCCTTGCAACCGGATCGCTGCAGTGGGCGGGGGCGGTCGCCGACGGGCTGGTGGCCGCGTCGGGGTCGCGTGCCGACCTCGGCGAGTATCTCCCCGTCGCGTGGGAGACAATGGAGGGGTGAGCGAGCAGCCGGACGTCGACCAGGTCACGGTGCGCCGCGCCCCGAAGTACCCGGCGTTCATGATCGTCGGCGGTGGCATCGGGGCCATCGTGACGTTCATCCTGACCGCGCTCTACCCGGTCGACCCGCTGGTGGGGTTCGGCCCGACGTTCGCCTACTTCTGCCTGTTCGGCGTTCCCCTCGGTGTGGTGATCGGTGCTGTGCTCGCGATCATCCTCGACCGGCGCTCGACGAAGCGCTCCCGCACCGCAAGCGTCGAGGTCGAGCGCGGCGAGTAGCGCTAGCTGAGCTGCGTGCGCTCCACCCAGGCCAGGTACTCCGGCGAGACGGAGCCGGTGACGTAGTCGCCCGTGAAGCAGCTCATCTCGAGCGACTCGACCGACGAGCCCTCGATGATCGCCGCCTGCATGTCGGCGACCTCCTGGTAGATCAGGTAGTCGGTGCCGAGTTCGGTCGCGATCTCGGGGATCTTGCGGCCGTGCGCCACGAGCTCCTGCCGCGAGGGCATGTTGATGCCGTACACGTGCGGGTAGCGCACCGGCGGGGCGGCCGAGGTGAAGGTGACCTTGTTCGCTCCGGCCTCGCGGGCCATCTGCACGATCTCCTTCGACGTGGTGCCTCTGACGATGGAGTCATCCACGATCAGGATGTTCTTGCCCTTGAACTCGCTGCCCATGGCGTTGAGCTTCTGCTTGACGCTCTTCTTGCGCTCGGCCTGGCCGGGCATGATGAAGGTGCGGCCGACGTAACGGTTCTTGTAGAACCCCTCGCGGTACTCGACTCCGAGCTTCTGCGCGACCTGCATCGCGGCGGGGCGCGATGAGTCGGGGATCGGCATCACGACGTCGATGTCGCCCATCGGCGTGTACTTCGCGATGGTGTCGGCCAGGCGGTTGCCGAGGCGCAGGCGGGCCTCGTAGACCGAGATGCCGTTCATGATCGAGTCGGGGCGGGCGAGGTAGACGTACTCGAATGAGCACGGGATGAGGCGCGCGTGCGGCGAGCACTGCTTGCTCGTCATCTCGCCGTTCGAGGCGATGAACACGGCCTCGCCGGGCGCGATGTCGCGGACCAGCTCGTATCCGGCGCTCTCCAGCACGAGGGACTCGGAGGCCACGATCCACTCGTCGCCCGTGAATCCGGTCTGCCGACGGCCGAGGACGAGGGGGCGGATTCCGTACGGGTCACGGAACGCGAGCAGCCCGTGACCGGCGATCAGCGCGATCGCGGCGTACGAGCCCTCGACGCGCTCGTGCAGGCGGGAGATGGCGGTGAACGCCTGGTCGGGGTCGAGGTCGGTGCCCGAGACCTGTGCCTGCAACTCGTTGGCGAGCACGTTGACCAGCAGTTCGGTGTCGCTCGTGGTGTTCAGGTGCCGACGGTCGACGTTGAACAGCTCGGCCGTCAGTTCCCGGGTGTTGGTGAGGTTGCCGTTGTGGATGAGCGTGATGCCGTACGGGGCGTTCACGTAGAACGGCTGCGCCTCCTCCTCGTTGGCGGCGTTGCCCTTGGTGGCGTAGCGCACGTGCCCGAGGCCCATGTTGCCGAGCAGGCTCCGCATGTCACGGGTGCGATAGGCCTCGCGCACCTGGCCTTTGGCCTTCTGCATGTGCAGCGTGCTGCCATCGGCGGTCGCGATGCCCGTCGAATCCTGTCCGCGGTGCTGCAGGAGCAGGAGCGCGTCGTAGACCTGTTGGTTGACCGGCTGGGATGAGACGATTCCGACGATGCCGCACATGCGTGGCGGTGGCTCCCTGAACTCGTGGGGCTCGTACCTGGTCAGGTACGGTCTAGTTTCTCACACTTAGCTCACGCGAGTCCGGCCACGACCGGTCGGAGGGCCGTGACGTACGCCGCTGCGTCGTCGCGCAGGTCGCCCGACACCGCGATGGTCTGCTGCCCGATCCACCAGAGCCCCCTTTGGGTCGTCGGCAGAATCTCCACATCCAGGCGGAACGGATGCACCGGCCGGCCGAGCTCGTCGGCGAATCCGTTGACGAGGTTCACCACCTCCATGCCACCGCGCCGGGCCTGCCGCACCTCGCGCAGCCCCATGGCGGTTTTGGCCGCCATCGTCCATTCGGTCGCCGGTTCCGAGAGCCGCTGCAGCACGTCGATCAACTCTCCGGCGCTCTCCGGCACCGTCACCGTGTGGGTGGTGCCCGGCACGAGCACGAGCGGGCCGGACGGGGGCACGAGTTCCGGCTCGATCACGGTCGCCCACCAGCGACCCCACTGCGCGTCGAGACCGGCCTGGCTCGGCACCGCGAGGCGGGGGATATCGGGATGCAGCGGCGGCAGTGCAGCCAACTTCCGAATGCCGCAGGCCTCGCGCACGTACAACGCGAACAGCACGTCGTGGCGGGTGCTCTCGTTCATCCGCCAGCTGGGCTGTCCCGCGAAGTGCACCGGGCCAGCCTACGGCCGCCGGGTACGCTTGCACCCGTGACTGACGACACCTCGACCAGCTACCGCGACGCCGGGGTCGATACCGCCGCGGGCGACCTCGCCGTTGAGCTCATGAAGTCGGCGGTCGGCAAGACCCACGGCCCCGAGGTGTTCGGGGGAGTCGGCGGCTTCGCGGGCCTGTTCGACGTCTCGTTCCTGAAGGCGTTCCGGCAGCCGCTTCTGGCCACCTCGACCGACGGCGTCGGCACCAAGGTCGCCATCGCCCAGGCCCTCGACAAGCACGACACCATCGGGCAAGACCTCGTCGGAATGGTCGTCGACGACATCGTCGTGGTCGGCGCGAAGCCGCTCTTCATGACCGACTACATCGCCTGCGGCCGGGTCGTGCCGGAGCGCATCGCCGACATCGTCGCCGGCATCGCACGCGCGTGCTCGGAGACGCGCACCGCCCTCGTCGGGGGCGAAACCGCCGAGCATCCCGGCCTGCTGGGTCCCGACGACTACGACGTCGCCGGTGCCGCCGTCGGCGCGGTGGAATCGGATGCCCTCCTCGGCCCCCACCTCGTCGCCGACGGTGATGTGGTCATCGCGATGGGCTCATCCGGGCTGCACAGCAACGGGTTCTCGCTGGTTCGCCACATCCTGGCGGGCCGCGGCATCGGGTACACCGATCGGTCCGACGAGTTCGGCGGGGTCGTCGGCGAAGTGCTGCTCGAGCCGACCCGGCTGTACACCGGCCCGTTGCTGCGGCTGCTGCCAGCCGGCGGCATCCACGCGTTCAGTCACGTCACGGGCGGCGGCATCGCCGCGAATCTCGCCCGCGTGCTGCCGCAGGGTTCGCGCGTGGAGGTCGAGCGGTCGACGTGGTCGCCGCCGCCGGTGTTCCGCGTGCTGTCCGACCTGGCGGGGTCCACGCTGGAGAGCGCGGAAGGCACGTGGAACTTAGGCATCGGGATGATCGCGGTCGTGGCCCCGGATGCCGCGGCCGGAGTCATCGAGCGGCTCGGGGTGGACGGCATCCCAGCGTGGGAGATCGGTCGCGTCGCCGTCGGGAGTGAGCCGACGCTCACCACCGAGGGGTGGGAGCAGGGCGCCAAGGGCGTCAACGGTGGAGCGGTGCGCCTCATGGGGCAGTACCGCGACTAGGCGCTAAGCGCTTTTTGACTCGTCTTCGTCGTCGGCGTCGTCATCCGCGTACGGGTCAACGTACGGGTCGGCGGCCGCGAACTCGGGCCACTTCTCGAGGTCTTCTGCCAGCTTCGGGTCGCTCGGAGCGCCGGGTGACCCGAGCTCTTTCGCCAAGGCGCCGTAGTTGGTGTCGGGGCTGAAGTACTTCAGGTCTCGTGCAACCTTGGTGTGCTTCGCCTTCTGACGGCCACGTCCCATGGGAGACCCCCTCAACAATGTCTGTCCAATGCCGTGATGCGCCAGGGATAGCGAAACGGGTTGGGTAGAAAACTAGCGGTCAGTTTAGCACGCACCCCCTGACCTCCTGTGGCCGTTCTCCACCGCCCCAGGTGATGGCGGGTAACGTTGTCGGGTGACGTCCGCCAACACTGATACCTCGGTCGTGGTGATCGGTGCAGGGCAGGCGGGATTGTCGGTTTCGTACTACCTCCGCAGGCTCGGGCTCGACCCGGGAAACGACTTCGTCGTCCTCGACCGAGGGCCGTCCACGGGCGGCGCCTGGCAGTTCCGATGGGAGGCGCTGCGCATCGGTTCCGCGCACCGCATCAACGATCTTCCCGGCATGGATGAACTGGGCGTCAGTTTCGAGACGGCCGACCGGCACGCACCGGCCAAGGCCGTCGTCGCCGACTACTACCGGCGGTACGAGAACCACTACGGCCTGCAGGTGGTACGCCCGGCCGACGTGACGTCGGTGGAGAACTTCGGCACCGACCTGATCGTGAACTTCAGCCTCGACGGGGAGGAGAAGTCGGTGACCACGATCACGGTGGTCAACGCGTCGGGCACCTGGGGTGCCCCGTTCATCCCGTGGTACCCGGGCCTCAAGTCGTTCGAGGGCCAGCACGTGCACACCAACGACTACGTGGCAGCGGCCGACTACGCGGGCAAGGACGTGGTGGTGGTCGGCGGCGGCACGTCGGCGATCGGCTTCCTGCTCGAACTCGAGAACATCGCGAAGAGCACCACCTGGGTGAGCCGACGCCCCATCGACTTCCTCGATGAGGGCGAACTGAACCTCGAGGCCAAGTCGGAGGCGGTCAGGACGCAGGATGACGCGGCCCGTTCCGGTCGCGCCCTGCCGAGCATCGTCAGCGGCACCGGGGTGCCGCGGACCCGCCGCATCCAGGCCGGCATCGACCGCGGCCTGCTCAGCCCGCTGCCGATGTTCGAGTCGATCGAACCGCACGGTGTGCGATTCGCCGACGGCCGGTTCCAGCCGGCCGACGCGATCATCTGGTCCACCGGCTTCCGACCCGAACTGCGCCACCTCTCGCCCTTGAAGCTGCGCGAGAAGGAGGGTGGCGTCGTCGTCGCCCAAGGGTCATCATGGAAGGACCCGCGCATATTCTTCGCGGGGTATGGACCTCAGGCCAGCACGATCGGCGCGAACCGGGCCGGTCGTCTCATCGCCCGCCAGGTCATTGCGACCCTGAGCAAGCTCCAGGCCAGCCGCTAACTCGACCGCTCAGGAAACCACGAGCGGGAGGGTGCTCGCGGTCACCTCGCCCGCGGCGTTCGTGGTGACGCTGCCCGCGACTCCGTCGAACACGAGACCCTCGACGTGCAGGGCGCCCGCGGTGGCGGAGGGCGACACTCCCAGTTCGCCGGCCTGGGCATCCGGAGCCAGAGACAGAACGCTGCCGAGCACCGAGATCGCCGCGGCGGCCGACCACGCCTGGGGCCGGCACGCGGCCGGATAGGGGACGGGGGAGGAGAAGTCGGTCGCGGTGTCGCCGGAGTGCAGCTCGGGCATGCGGTAGTCGAACCCCGAGGCGGCGGCGAGCAGCCCGCTGATCAGCACCCCCGCTTCGGCGCTGAGACCCTCGCGCGCCAGGCCCGCGATCGCGATGGCGGTGTCGTGCGCCCAGACGCTGCCGCCGTGGTAGCTGAGCGGCCAGTACCCGGCCGACTCCGTGGACATGGTGCGGAGCCCGTAGCCCGAGCTCAGCGTCGGGTCGACCAGGCGGCGGCCGACGACCGCGGCCTGGCGCTCGTCGAGGATGCCGGTGCCGAGCACATGCCCCATGTTGCTCGTGACCGTGTCGACGGGGCGCTTGTCGGCGTCGAGCGCGATGGCCAGGTACGCACCATCCGCATCGTCGATCCAGAAGCTGTCGTGGAATCGCTCCCGCAGTCGAGCAGCCCAGGCTCGCCACGGTGCGCCCTCGCCGCCGAATGCGTCGAGCAGGTCGGCGCCGTGCATGGCCGCCTCGTAGGCGTAGGCCTGCACCTCGACCAGGGCGATCGGGCCGGTCGCGAGCGTTCCATCGCGCCACTGCACCGAGTCGCCGGAGTCTTTCCAGCCCTGATTGGAGAGGCCGCTGCCGGTCTTGTCCACGTACTCGAGCAGGCCGTCGCCGTCGGAATCGCCGTAGTCGCGCATCCACTCCAGCGCCCGCACCAGGTTGGGAAGCAGGGTGCGCACCTCGTCATCCGGCAGCCCCCACTTCCACGCGTCGTGCAGCAGGCACACCCAGAGCGCCGTCGCGTCGACGGTGCCGTAATAGAGCGGCGGGAGATGGATGCCCTCGCCGGGGATCACCAGTTCGAGTCGCCGCATCTCGTGCATGATCTTGCCGGGCTCTTCCGCCGTGCTGGCGATGTCGGCCGCACCCTGCAGGCCGGCGAGCACGCGCAAGGTGTCTCCGGCGAGGCGGGTGCCGAGCGGCAGCATGAAGCGCGCCGCCCAGATCGAGTCGCGGCCGAACAGGGTCAGGAACCACGGGGATCCCGCGGCAAGGAACTGCCACTCGGGATTCGCTGCTGAGGTGAGCCGGAGCGCGTCGAGATCGTCCAGCGCGCGGGCGGTCCAGCGGGCCAGCCGCTCGTCGCCGGCGGTGATGGTGGGCACCTGCCACGGCGCGGCCTCGTCGACGCCGTGCACGACGGCGAGCGAATCCTGCGCGGAGAGGGACCACTCGACCGCGACGCCACCCCGCGCGGGGACCGTGACCGGCCAGCTCAGCGAGGTCGCCGTGATCGCAGCACCGGGAGCGACGAGCTCGACGGTGACGCCGTCGCCGACCCACGACGCCGTGTCACCGCTGACCAGCACCTCGGGGGCAGTCGGGGAGCTGAGCCCGGACTTGACGGCATCCATGCCGAGTGCATCGGCGGCGAAGTCGACCACGATGCTCGCCTCAACGGGGTTACCCAGCCGGGAGATGATCTCAACCCGCTCACGAACGCCCGACACGGTGGCCACCCGGGAGTGCTCGACCCGCACCCCGGGGTCGGGGGTGACCGCGTCATCCAGTCGACGGGCGAGCGCGACGAACAGCGCGGAGTCGGGGCCGTCGAGCGAGGTGCTGAGGTACTCGGGGGTGTGGCCCGAGACGCTGATGGTCTGCGCGCTGAGCACCCGCAGGTCGGAGACGTAGACGCCGTGAACCGGCTGCGATCCGATGCTGCCGTCGGGGGCTGACCAGACCTGCGCGGGGGCCCGCAGCACGACGGTCTCACCGTGCAGGAGGGGCTGGAGGGGGGCGGTCATCTCGTCGCTCACGGCTCCTCCGGTGCAGGGCTTGCGATGTTGGTCGGCGGGAGTCGGTTGACATTCGCCGTCACCGAGGTAACGTAACACTAGCAATTTGATCGATCAAACTTTGCAGGGCTTGGATCGTTCAATAGGCGCCAAAGGAGGCGAGATGGCACAGCTACCGACAGTCGAGGATGTCGCGCGTGCCGCCCATGTCTCGCGCCAGACCGTGTCGAACGTGCTGAACTCGCCCGACATCGTGAAGGCCGAGACCCGCGAGCGGGTCGAAGGGGCCATCGCCGAACTGGGCTACCGCCCGCACGCATCGGCGCGCAGGTTGCGCACCCGCCAGTCATCCACGATCGGCATCCGACTCGATCCGCTCGTCAACGGCATCTCCGGGTCGGTGCTCGACCGCTTCCTGCACGCGCTCACCGAGCAGGCCGCGGAGCGCGGCATGCGCATCATGCTGTTCACCGCGACCGACCCGGTCGACGAGATCGAGCAGTACCGCAACCTCCGCGACGGCGCCGATGTCGACGCGTTCGTCGTCACCGCGACCCGATACGAAGACCCGCGCATCGAGTGGCTGGTGCGCGAGAACGTGCCGTTCGTCGCCTTCGGCCGACCCTGGGGCGAGGATGTCGAGAGCCCCGCCAGCTCGTGGGTCGACGTGGACGGGTATGCCGGGGTGCACGACGCCACCACGCATCTCATCGGTCGCGGCCTGAAGCGCATCGGGTTCCTCGGCTGGCCCGCCGGGTCGGGCACCGGTGACGAGCGCCGCCGCGGCTGGGCCGCCGCCATGGTCGAGCAGTTCGGGCTCGACGATGCCGAGCTCGAGGCGCTGACCACCCGCGTAGAGGAGAGCGTGCCGCAGTCGCGCCGGGCGATGGAGAACCTGATCGCGACGAGCGACCTCGACGGCCTCGTGTGCGTCAGCGACTCGCTGGCGCTCGGCGCGCTCATGGCGGTGAACGAGGCGGGCCGCAAGTCGTTCCCGGTGATCGGGTTCGACAACACCCCGGTCGCGCAGGCCGTCGGTCTCTCCAGCGTCGAGCAGCAACTCGACCAGGTTGCCGCCGCGACGCTCGAGCTGCTCATGGGCAGTACCGGGCGCCGCGTCATCCCGAACTCCGACCGGCCGCCGCACCCACGGCACCGCTTGGTCGCCCCCACGCTTGTCGTTCGCCGGTCGAGTCACCTGGCGCCCGTTCAGGAAGTAAGAACCCACACACCCGGAAGCACCACGACCGGTAATCACAATCGAGAGGGAGAGCAATGAGAAAGACAACCTGGGGCGCGGCACTGATCGCCGCCGGCCTGGTAACAGGCCTTGGCGCATGCGCGGGCGGGGGTGACGACGCCGGCTCCGATGGGCAGGAGTTGACCATCCTGATCGGATCGAGCGGAGACGCCGAGACGGAAGCCGTGCAGTCCGCGGCCGACGCCTGGGCCGCCGACAACGACGCGACCGTCAAGGTGATCGCGGCGAGCGACCTGACGCAGGAGCTCAGCCAGGGCTTCGCCGGTGACGACGCGCCCGACCTGTTCTACATGAGCTGGGACCAGTTCTCGAACTACGCCAGCAACGGCTACCTCGACGCCTACGCCGCCGACCTGCCGAACGCCGGGGACTTCTACCCGACGCTCACCGACACGTTCACGTTCGACGGCACCTTCACCTGCGCGCCGAAGGACTTCTCGACGCTCGGCCTCATCATCAACACCGACCTGTGGGCGGCCGCTGGCCTCACCGACGCCGACATCCCCACCGACTGGGACAGCCTGCAGGCTGCCGCCACCACGCTCACCACCGGTGACACCGTGGGCCTGTCGTTCGGTCTCGAGTACGCCCGCGCCGGTGTCTTCATGAACCAGGCCGGCGGCGAGCTCGTCGACGGCGACACGGTCACCGCCGACAGCCCCGAGAACATCGAGGGCCTGGAGTACATCCAGCAGCTGCACGACGCTGGGGTGCTGAAGTTCCCGTCCGAGATCTCCGCCGGCTGGTCCGGCGAGGCGCTCGGTGCGGGCAAGGCGGCCATGGTGATCGAGGGCCCGTGGATCAAGGGCATCGCGGGCGACTTCCCCGACACGAACTACCAGGCCTACGAACTGCCGGCGGGCCCCGCGGGCAAGTCGACCTTCACGTTCAGCAACTGCTGGGGCATCCCCGCCAACTCCGACACGGCCGACTCCGCAGTCTCCCTCGTCGAATACCTGACGACGGATGACCAGCAGCTGGCCTTCGCGGACGCGTTCGGTGTCATCCCGTCCACCGAGTCGGGGGCGGCGACGTACGCCGAGAGCTACCCGGAGAACGCATCATTCGTCGCGGGCAACGACTACGCGGTCACCCCGGTGAACTTCGCAGGCTCGGCAACCGTGATCGCAGACTTCAACGCCCAGTTGGAGAGCCTGATCGGCGGTGACGCCGCGACCATCCTCGGCACGCTGCAGACCAACCTGCAGGCCGCGCTCGACGAGGCAAACGGCAACTAACTACATTCGGCGAGGAAGGTCGGCACCATGGCTAAAGGGATCCGAAGCGGTGAAGCGCGGTACGGGTGGTTATTCACCGCCCCCGCGATCATCATCATCGGCCTGTTCCTGGTGGTGCCAATCTTCCTCGCCCTCTACGTGAGTTTCAGCAACTGGAACGGCCTGGGCTCACCGCTGGGCAACTCCACCTTCATCGGTGGGGAGAACTACTCGAAGGTGCTCGTCGAGTCGGGGCTCGCGCAGCGCGACTTCGGCACCTCCATCCGCAACAACTTCTACTACGTGCTGCTGGTCGTGCCGCTGCAGACCGCGCTGGCGCTGTTCCTCGCGGTGCAGGTCAACCGTCGGATCCTGCGGGGTCGCGGGTTCTTCCGCACCGCGTTCTACTTCCCGTCGGTCACCAGCTCGGTTGCGATCACCACGATCTTCATCTTCCTGTTCACCGCGTCGGGTGCGGTCAACGCGCTGCTCGGCTTCATCGGCGTGAGCGGACCCAACTGGTTCGCCGACCCGAGCGGAATCATCCACAACCTGCTGAGGGGTGTCGGGGTCACGTCGCCGCCCGAGTTCCTGACCGCGCCCGGACCCCTGGGGTTGCAATGGTGGGACTGGGTCAGTGGCCCCTCGGTGGCCATGTGCGTGCTCATCATCCTCGCCGTGTTCACCACGTCCGGAACCTTCATGCTGCTATTCATCGCGGCGCTGCAGAACATCGGCTCAGAGATCGACGAGGCCGCCGAGGTCGACGGCGCGGGGTCGCTCCGCAAGTTCTTCTCGGTGACGCTACCGATGCTCAAACCGACGCTGTTCACCGTGCTGACGCTTGGGCTCATCGGCACCTGGCAGGTGTTCGACCAGATCTACCTCACTGGCAAGGGAGCCCCCGGCAAGACGCTGCTGACCCCGGCGTTCCTGGCCTACGACACGTCGTTCGAGGGGCTCAACTGGGGGCAGGGAGCCGCGATCTCGTTCATCCTGTTCCTCATCATCGTCGCGCTAACGCTGCTGCAGCGGTTCATCCTGCGCGATCGCGACCTCGGCAGGTCGGGCGAACGGCGGGCAAGGAAGGCCGACCGGCGACTGCACGCCGAGGCTGCGGCTGCGGCTGCGGCTGGACGCGCACCGATGGGCGACGCCGCACAGAAGGAGACGGATTCATGAGCGCCATTCCCGATGCGGCGCGGGTCGCCATCCAGGGCAACCCGACCCCAATCCGCAGCTTCCAGCGCAAGGTGCACCTTGGGCCCCGGGCGCGCACGACGCTGATCTTGAGCTACCTCATCCTGATCCTGCTGGCGCTGATCTACATCTACCCGTTCATCATCTCGGTGGCCGGCAGCTTCAAGACCGACGCGGATGCCACGCAGAACCCGCTCTCGCTGGTGCCGGAGACCTGGTCGAACGCCGCGTACGAGCGGCTGTTCACGACTGTGCCGCTGCTGCAGTGGACGGGCAACTCGGCGTTCATCACGATCGTCGTGACGCTCGGGCGGGTGTTCTTCGACTCCCTGGCCGGCTACGCGCTGTCGAGGCTCCGGTTCCCCGGGCGAGGAGTGATCTTCGCCGGTCTCATCGCCGTCATGGCGGTGCCGAACGTTGTGCTGCTGATCCCGCGCTTCCTGATCCTCAAAGAACTCGGGCTCTACAACACGTACGGCGGCATGATCATCCCGATCCTCATCGACGCCGCGGGCATCTTCATCATGAAGCAGTTCTTCGAGTCGATTCCGGTGAGCGTCGAAGAGGCGGCGCGCATCGACGGTGCCGGGGTGTTCCGCACCTTCTGGACCGTGGTGCTTCCGATGGCCCGGCCGGCGCTCATCACGCCGTTCATCCTGAGCTTCCAGGGGTCGTGGAACGAGTTCGCGCACTTCGTCGTGTCTCGCAACGATCCGGCGCTCAACACGCTCACCACCGGGGTCGCGTCACTGACCTCGGGTCAGCTCGGCAGCGGCAACCAGTATCCGCTGCAACTCGGGGCGGCGGTGCTCATGTCCATCCCCGTCGCCGTGGTGTTCTTCATCTTCCAGAAACGCATCATGAACACGAGCGAGGGCGGCGACAAGGGCTGACCCGCGGGCTCTGGCGAGCCTCAGAGAACCGCCAGTCGCCCCGCGACCGTGTCGCTGAACTTCGCGATGTAGCCGACCGGGTCGGGGTGGGGCAGCCCGAACTGCATGTGCTCGATGCCGACCTTCGCGAAGCCCTCCGCGAGACGCAGGAAGGCGTCCGGGTCGGCCACCGGGTCCATCCGGCTACCCTGCACGGTCTTCTCGATCGTGTCGTAGTCGCGCCCGACGGTGTCGCAGTGCCGCCGCAGCACATCCAGCTTGTGAGCCGCGGTTTCCGGGTCGGGCACGATCAGGTTCGTCGCGTTCGCGTACTTGGCCACCAGCAGCAGGGTCTTCTGCTCGCCCGAGCCGCCGATGACGATGGGCGGGTGCGGCCGCTGGATCGACTGCGGCACGTTGATGGTCTCGGCGAGCTGGTAGTGCTTGCCGGCGAAGGGGCCCTCGTCGTCGCTCCACATCTGCAGGGCGATCTGCAACGTCTCCTCGAGCATCTCGAAGCGCACCTTCAGCTCCGGATAGGGCACGCCGAGACCGAGGTGCTCGCGCTCGTACCAGGCCGCGCCGATTCCGAAGAACGAGCGCCCCTCCGACAGCACATCGAGCGTCGTCGCGATCTTGGCGAGCAGCCCCGGGTGGCGGTAGGTGACGCCGGTCACGATGGTGCCGAGCTTGATCCGCTCGGTGACCCCCGCCAGGAATCCAAGCGTGGTGTACGCCTCGAGCATCGGGTCGTGTGCGGTGGCGTAGTGCTCCATCTGGAAGTAGTGATCCATCACCGAGAACCAGCTCGCGCCCGCCTCCTCGGCCGCGACGGCAGAGGCACGAAGGGTCGGTGCGATGCTCACGGGCTGGTCGGGGAGGCTGAAATCGAGGAAGTGGAATCCGAAGCGCATAGCCGTAACGCTACGCCCGCGCGCGCTGCACTCAGCCGCAGTACTCGATAATTGCAGGATGACCGACGAACCCCGCACCTCCCACCGGCTGTACGCGCTCACCGTCGGCCTCGCGCTCGTGGTCATCGTCGCTGACCAGGCCAGCAAGTGGTGGGCCGAAACCGAGTTGGCAGACGGTCAGATCCGCCCGTTCATCGGTGAGTTCATCCGGTTCCGCCTGGTCTACAACCCGGGGGCCGCCTTCTCGATCGGCGAGAGCTTCACCTGGATCTTCACCATCGTCGCCGCCATCGTCGCGGTGGCCATCGCCTGGTTCGCCTGGCGGGTGCGGTCGCGACCCTGGGCCGTGGTGTTCGGGCTCGTGCTCGGCGGCGCGATCACCCACCTCGGCGACCGGCTCTTCCGCGAGCCGGGCTTCGCGCGGGGTCACGTCGTGGACTTCATCGTCTACGGCAACTGGTTCGTCGGCAACATCGCCGACATCGCGATCGTCGGGGGCGCACTGCTCGGCCTGCTGCTGACGCTGTTGCAGGTCGGGATGAAGCGGGATGCCCCCGCCACGGCGAACACGGAGACCGTTCCGCCGAGCGACAGTGCCGCTGCCTAGGCTGGCTGCGTGCTCTCCACCCTCGCGATCGCCGGTTACCGTTCGCTGAGAGACGTGGCACTTCCGCTGAGCGCCCTGACGGTCATCACCGGCGCCAACGGCACCGGCAAGTCGAGCGTCTACCGGTCGTTGCGACTGCTCGCCGAAGCATCCCGCAATGGAGCCATCGCCGCTCTCGCCCGCGAAGGTGGCCTGCCGAGCACGCTGTGGGCGGGCCCGGCGAACGGCACGCCCGACGGCCATCCCACCCAGGGCACCCGCCGCAATGGCCCGATCTCGCTGCGGCTCGGCTTCGCGAGTGACGAGTTCAGCTACGCCATCGACCTCGGGTTGCCCACCCCGTCAAACCTCACGATGTTCGGCCTCGACCCCGAGATCAAAGCGGAGGCGGTGTGGAGCGGGCCGCAGTTCCGGCCGTCCACGCTGCTGACCCAGCGCCACGGGTCGATGGTGCAGATCCGCGGGGCGGCCGGGGAGTGGTCGCGGGTCGAGCACTCCCTGCGCCCGTACGACAGCATGCTGAGCGAGCTCGCAGACCCGAGCGCCGCCCCCGAACTGATGGCCCTGCGGGAGCAGATCAGAGGCTGGCGGTTCTACGACCATTTCCGAACGGATGCCTCGGCGCCGGCTCGCTCGGCGCAAGTGGGAACCCGCACCCCGGTGCTCTCGCACGATGGCTCTGATCTCGCCGCGGCGCTGCAGACGATCCGCGAGCTCGCGCCGAGCGGCTCGCTCGACGCGGCGATGGACCGGGCGTTCCCGGGCAGCCGGGTTCAGGTCCAGGATCACGACGGCTGGTTCAGTCTCGCGGTGCAACAACCCGGTCTGCTTCGTCCGCTCGGGGCAGGTGAACTCTCCGACGGGACGTTGCGCTACCTGCTCTGGATGGCCGCGCTGCTGAGCCCCAGGCCACCAGCGTTGCTGGTGCTGAACGAACCGGAGACCAGCCTGCATCCGAGCCTCGTGGAGCCCCTCGCCGGGCTGATCGCGGTCGCGTCCGAGAACTCGCAGGTCGTCGTCGTCTCGCACTCCGCGCGGCTCATCGAATCGCTCACCGCGCTCGGTGCCAGCGGTATCGAGCTCGAGAAGCGCAGCGGCGAGACCGCGGTGGTCGGGCAGGGATTTCTCGAGCGGCCGGCATGGAGCTGGCCGAAGCGTTAGCGCGCGAGAAGGAATCCGATCGCTGCGGCCCCGATGCCGAGCACGAGATTACCCGCGACGCTCAGCGCCGCGCGGCGCAGCTTGCCCTCGGTCACGAGCTGGATCGTCTCGACGCTGAACGTGCTGAAGGTCGTGAGCCCGCCGCACAGCCCCGTGATCAGGATGAGCCGGATGTCGTCGCCGACCGCAGCGCGTTCGGCGAGGCCGAGCACCACGCCGCCGATAGCGGAGCCGACCACGTTCACGACCAGTACTCCCCACGGCACCGCGATGGCGCGGGTCACGAGGTAGCGGGCGAGGGCGGCGAGGGCGCCGACCAGGATCACAACGGCGGCGATCACTCCGAGGCCTCCGGCATCCGGGGGCGTCCAAGCGACAGGCCGAGGGCGGCCGCACCCCAGCCGAGGGCGAGGGTAGCGGCGAGGTAGCCGGCGGCGAGCATCCATTCGTCCGCAGCCGACAGCGCCACGAGCGAGACGGTGACGGCGGAGAAGGTGGTGAACGACCCAAGGAGCCCCGCGCCGAGCCCGGCGCGCAGCCAGCCGGATGCCCGGGGCCAGAGTCGCGCCACGAGCACGCCGAGGGCGAGGGCGCCCATCGTGTTGATCGCCAGCGTCGAGACCGGGAACTGCGCATCGGAGTGCGGCAGCACGGTGTCGATGAGCAGGCGCAGGGCGGTGCCGATCGCTCCGCCGACCAGCACGGCGACCAGCTCGCGCACCGCTCTTACTTCTTCTTACTCGTCGGCTTCGGCACGACCGAGGCGGGCGGCATCGGCTTGCGGGCCACCGGTCGCAGCGGTTCGCCGCGCCGGTCTTGCCCGGGAAGCGGCCGCGAGCGCTTGCCGTACATCACCGTCGACGAGTCGAGCAGCCACGGCACCAGGGCGATGACCACGCCGTGCACGAGCGCGAGCTTGTGCCGGATGCGCCGGGCCTTGTGGTTGTGCAGCACCGACTCCCACCAGTGCCCCACGATGTACTGCGGCGTGTAGACGGTCACGACTTCGGCGCCGTGCGTCTCGCGGCGGGCCTTGATGTACTTCGCCAGCGGTGCGCTGATGTCGCGGTATGGCGACTCGAGAACGTTGAGCGGCACCTTGATGTTCTGGGCGACCCAGTCCTTCTCGAGCTGGTCGGTCGCGGCATCGTCGATCGACACGTGAACGGCCTCGATGGAATCGTGGCGGGCGGCGATCGCGTAGTCCAGGGCCTTGAGTACCGGCTTCTGCATGCGGCCGACGAGCACGATCGCATGGTCGCCCTTTGCGCCGAACCGGGTGGTGGGGTCGGCCTCGATCTCGCGGTCGACGTCGCGGTAGTACCGGTTCACGCCGAGCATGAGCAGGAAGAGGATGGGCATGATCACGAACACGATCCACGCGCCGTGGGTGAACTTCGTGATCGTCACGATGATGAGCACGCTGGCCGTCATCACCGCGCCGACCGCGTTGATCGCGAGCCCCCGGTACACGGCCGGCCGGTCTTCGCAGCCGTCCTTGAGCATCCGCAACCAGTGCCGCACCATGCCCGTCTGGCCGAGCGTGAAGGAGACGAAGACGCCGATGATGTAGAGCTGGATGAGTGTGGTGACGTCGGCACGGAAGAGCACCAGGAGCACCGTGGCGGTGACCGAGAGGGCGATCACGCCGTTGCTGAAGATGAGCCGGTCGCCGCGGGTGGCGAGCGACTTCGGTGCGTATCGGTCGGTGGCCAGCACCGAGCCGAGCAGCGGGAAGCCGTTGAACGCGGTGTTGGCCGCGAGCAGCAGCACCGCCGCAGTGACGGCCTGGATCAGGAAGAACAGGATCGAGTTGTTGCCGAAGGTGGCGGCGGCCATCTGCGCGATGAGGCTCCGCTGCGGGTCGGCCCCGCACTGCACGAGGGCCGCGAGCTCGTCTTCGGTGCAGTCGATGTAGTGCACGCCCGCGATCACGGCGACGGCGACGAGGCCCGAGAACAGCACGATCGCGGTAGCGCCCATGGCGACGAGGGTCTTCTGCGCGTTCTGGATCTTCGGGCGGCGGAACGCGGGCACGCCGTTCGAGATGGCCTCAACGCCCGTGAGGGCGGCGCATCCACTCGCGAAGGCGCGCAGCAGCAACAGGATGAACGCGACCTGCGACAGGTCACCGCCCTGCACGATGATGTCGGCGCTCTCGGCGACGGGTGCGTCACCGAGGAACGTGCGAATCAGGCCGGTGACGATCATGACCGCGATGGAGGCGATGAAGAGGTAGGTGGGGATGGCGAAGGTCTTGCTCGACTCCCGGACCCCGCGGAGGTTGATGGCCGCCAGCACCACGACGAACCCGACCGCGATTTCGACGCGGAACGGGTTCAGCTCGGGCACCGCCGAGATGATGTTGTCGACGCCCGAGGCCACCGACACGGCGACGGTCAGCACGTAGTCCACGAGCAGTGCCGAAGCCACGACCAGGCCGGGCTTCTCGCCGAGGTTCTTCGAGGCGACCTCGTAGTCGCCACCGCCGCTCGGGTAAGCCTTGATGAGCTGCCGGTACGACAGCACGACGACGATGAGCAGGATGACGACGGCCAGCGCCACCCACGGCGCGAAGGAGAGGAACGCGAGCCCGCCGAGCAGCAGGATCATCAGCAGTTCCTGCGGCGCGTAGGCGACGGAGGAGAGCGGATCGCTCGCGAAAATCGGCAGCGCGAGGTGCTTGGGCAGGAGCTGCCCCTCGAGTTTCTCGGAGGCCAGCGGTTCGCCGATCAGCCAGCGCTTCGGCGACCGAGCTTCGTTAGTCACGAGGGGCGAGCCTACTCCTCGCCGGGCCCCTGTCAACGCGTACCGCAGCCGTAGAATTCCCCCATGTCCCGCACCCGGTCAGGCCGTCGCCGCTGGCCGTGGATCGCGGGTGCCCTTGCGGTGCTCCTGGCCGCCGCGGTCGCGGTCGTCGTGGTGCCGATCCTGACTCACGGCGACGGCGGGATGTCGAACCAGGAACCGTCCAGCGAGCAGTGGCCCACCACTGTGACGGCGGTGGGGGATGACGGGCGAACGCGCGCGCTGACCGTGCTCGGCTCCGAGGGTGATCCGCCGCTCGACACCTCCGCATTGATTCCCGGGCAGCGCATCACGGTGGCCGGCAGTGGGTTCGACCCGAAGCAGGGGATCTACGTCGCCCTCTGCGTCATCCCCGACGATCCGACGGTCAAGCCGGGTCCGTGCATCGGCGGCGTGCCCGACCAGGAGCAGGAGACCGTCGAGGCCGGCACCGTGCAGTACGCGCCCAGCAACTGGATCAACGACGACTGGGCCTGGCGGCTGTTCGGGGCGCGCAGCTACGACGACCCCGCCGCGGGCACCTTCACCGCGTATCTCGAAGTCGGCGAGCCCGCCGGCGAGGGGTTCGACTGCCGCGTCGACCCGTGCGGCTTCTTCACCCGCAACGATCACACCGCGCTGAATGACCGCGTACAGGACGTGCACATCCCGGTCGCGTTCGCGCCCTGACGGGTTTCGCGCCAACTTGGGGGCGCTTCTCCGGAGGTTTCGGTCCGGCCCACTTCCGGCGGCCTCGCTTCGCTCGGTCGCTGCCAGGCCCAACCTGTGGGCCGGACCGAAACCTCCGGAGAAACGCTAGGTGACCGGGTGTCGAGCCCGAGTCCGCGCGATTGGTAAGTGTCGACGCGTTTTCCCGTACCTATTTACACGAGCCGCTTCGTTTTTCGATAGTCGGGCTGAATAGCGGCCGCTTTCGGGCCGAGTCGAGCGGATTGGCAGGAGTCGCGCTAATTGCCGTGTCTTCTGCGAGACCGGGCGACTCTGCCGAAGCGGCTGACAATCACGTCGACTCGAACTGGCCGTCATGCGGGGCTTGACCTTGACGCTGCGTCAACCCGTACCGTGATCTGCATGGACTGGTCGATACAGGAGGTGGCCCGGCTCGCCGGCACCACCTCGCGCACGCTGCGGCACTACGGCGAGCTCGGGTTGCTCGAGCCCAGTCGCATCGGGCAGAACGGGTACCGCTTCTATAACGCGCAGTCCGTCGCGCGGCTGCAGCGCATCCTGATGCTGCGCGAGCTCGGCCTCGGCCTGCCCGCGATCGCCGAAGTCCTCGCCGGCCAGACGGACACGCCACGGGCGCTCGCCGACCACCTGCGGTGGCTGCGGCAGGAGAAGGACCGCCTCGACCGGCAGATCGGCTCGGTCGAAACCACGATTCGCAAGATTGAAGGAGAGGAACAACTGATGGCAGAAGAGATGCTCGACGGATTCGACCACACCCAGTATCGCGACGAGGTCGAGAGTCGCTGGGGCGCCCAGGCATACGCAGACAGCAACCGATGGTGGACGTCGATGACGAAGACCGAACAGGAACAGTGGATGCTCGCGCAGAAGCAACTCGCGGCGGACTGGGCCGCGGCCGCCGTGGCGGGCGAAACCCCCACCGGTGCGGTGGCCCAGGCGTTGGCAGAACGCCACGCGAGGTGGCTCGGCTCGATCCCCGGTACGCCGGGCTCCGAGAACCACACCCCAACGAAGGAGTACTTCGTCGGCTTAGGAGACCTCTACGTCGCCGACGACCGTTTCGCCCAGAACTACGGCGGCCCGGCTAACGCCACCTTCGTCCGCGACGCGATGGCCGCGTACGCCGAGAAGCACCTCTAGCCCCGCCCTAGGCGCAGCCGCGCAGCACCGCGTGACGCGCCCTCGGCGCAGCCGAGCAGCACCACGGCGGGCGTCCTCGGCGAAGCCGAGCAGCACCACCACGGGCGTCCTCGGCGAAGCCGAGCAGCACAACGGCGGCGTCCTCGGCGAAGCCGAGCAGCACCCCAGGGGCTAGCGCTTCTCCGGAGGTTTCGGTCCGGCCCACAGGTTGGGTCTGGCAGCGACCGAGCTTGCGAGGCCGCCGGAAGTGGGCCGGACCGAACCCTCCGGAGAAACGCCCCCGCGAGACCCCGAGTGACCGCGCACCGGAACCCGCAGTAAGGGAAGGGTCACGTTCACCATCGGCCCGATCAACAGGGCGAACGCGAGCGTCCCGATACCGACCGTGCCACCCAGCAGCCACCCGATCCCAAGCACCGTGACCTCGATCCCGGTCCGCACCACCCACACCGGCCACCCGGTGCGCCGCACCAGCCCGGTCATCAGGCCGTCGCGCGGCCCCGGCCCGAAGCCCGCACCGATGTACAGCCCGGTGGCGATCGCCAGCAGCACGAGCCCTCCGGCCAGCAGGAGGACGCGCGGCACCAGGTCGTCGGGGGCCGGGATGACCCACACCCCGACCTCGATGGCGGGGCCGATCGCCAGCACGTTGACGACGGTGCCGATTCCGGGTTTCTGCCGGATGGGGATCCACAGCAGCAGCACGAGCGCTCCGATGGCGTTGGTGACGAGCGCGTACCCGAGGCCGGTGTGCAGCACGATGCCCTGGCTGAGCACATCCCACGGCCCGATGCCGAGCCCGGCGCGGATCATCATGGCGATCGCGAAGCCGTACAGGAAGAGGCCGAGCAGAAGTTGGGTGACGCGACGGGGCATGTCGCCCATCCAATTGCCAGATTGGCACTGAAACAAGATGCCAATTCTCGTATAGTGGCGGGATGAGTTCGCTCTCCGCCCGACAATTGGCCCTGCAACTTATGGGCTGGCGTGCCAGCGGGGTGGCCTACGCCGCCCTCGCCGATCGCATCCGCCTGCTCATCCTCGACGGACGGATCGCCAGCGGCACGCGCCTGCCGGCCGAACGCGAACTCGCTGCGCACCTCGAGGTCAGCCGCACGACGGTCGCGGCCGCGTACGCCGACCTGCGCAAGATCGGTTACCTGGTGAGCGTGAGGGGTTCGGGCAGCATCGCGCAGCTGCCGTTCACGGTGCCGGTGGCGATCGAGCCGCAGCCCGGCTTCCTCGACCTCAGCAAGGCGACCATGCCGGCGATTCCCGAGGTGCTCGCCGCCGCGCGCCTGGCGGCCGAGCAGCTGCCGGCCTACCTCGGCGACTCCGGGTTCGACCTCGTCGGGCTCCCGATCCTGCGACAGGCGCTCGCCGATCGCTACACCGCGCGCGGCCTGCCCACCGATCCCGACCAGATCATGGTCACCCTCGGGGCGCAGCACGCGATCGCCCTCATCGCTCGCACCATCCTCGCGCGGGGCGACCGCGCCCTCATCGAGAACCCCACCTACCCGCACGCCCTCGATTCGCTGCGCGCCGCCGGTGCCCGGATCGCCCCGGTGAGCGTCAGCACCGACGAGGGGTGGGACATGGTGGCGATGGAACAGGTCATCCAGCGCACCAGCCCGTCGCTCGGCTACCTGATGCCCGATGTTCACAACCCGACCGGCCGATCGATGACCGACGAGCAGAAGCAGCACGTGCTCGGCCTCGCCGCGCGGCACGGCACCACCCTCATCGCCGACGAGACGATGGCAGAACTCGCGCTTGACGGCGACGGGGGCGCGCTGCCGTTCGCGGCGCACGGGGCCGCGATCCTGGTCGGCTCCGTGGGCAAGACGGTGTGGGGCGGCGTGCGCATCGGCTGGATCAGGGCCGACCGCACGGTCATCCAGCGCCTGGTCCGAGCCCGGTTCAGCGGAGATCTCGGTACACCAACGCTCGAGCAGCTGGTGGTGGCCAACCTGCTGCCCGATTTCGACGCGATCCTCGAGTCGCGTCGCGCGTACCTGCGGGCGGGTCGCGCCCGGCTCGAAACGCTGCTGCGCGACCGGCTTCCCGACTGGCACGTACCGCACGCGGGCGGCGGTCTCACGGCGTGGGTGGGCCTCGGGCATCCGGTCAGTTCGCAGCTCGCGCTCGCCGCGCGCAACGAGGGGCTGATCATCGCGGCCGGCCCACGGTTCGGCGTCGACGGCGCGTTCGAGCGCTTCCTGCGCGTTCCGTTCTCCTACTCCGCAGACGAGACCGAGCGAGCGGTGGATGCCCTCGCCGCCGCCTGGGCGGTGGTCGCCCGCCACCCCATGCCCGAGACGAGCGCCGACCTTACGGCGTCGGTCGTGTAACTAATCCCATCGGAGTACGCCCCGGGGGCGGGCCGGAAGGGATAATTCAGGAAGAAGCACGATGGCGTGCGCCATCCGCTCGCAGCAGAGAGTCCCTCAAGTGCATCTTCTATCCGTGTTCAGCCTGCGTAACCGGGCTCTCATCGCCCTCGTCACGATCGTCATCGGCGTGTTCGGCGGCATCGCGCTGACGAGCCTCAAGCAGGAGCTCATCCCGAGCCTCAGCCTGCCGCAGCTCTTCATCATCACGAGCTACCCGGGCGCCTCGCCGGCGGTCGTCGAGGCGGATGTCTCCACTCCCGTCGAGGCGGCCATCCAGGGCGTCGACGGGCTCGACTCGACCACGGCCACCTCGAGCGCCAACGTCTCGAGCATCACCGCCGCGTTCACCTACGGCACCAACATCGCGACCGCCGAGCAGAAGGTGCAGCTCGCGATCAACCGCATCACCGGCCTGCCCGACGGAGCCGACACCCAGGTGTTCAGCTTCAACTTCACCGACCTGCCGGTCATGCAGATCGCGGTGTCGAGCGACCTGGCTCCCGAAGACCTGGCAGCGACGCTGCAGTCATCCACCATCGTCGACCTGGAGAAGATCGACGGGGTGGGGGATGTCAGCCTGCTCGGCGACGCGCAGAAGCGCGTGGCGATCACCCCGAACAACGACGAACTGTTCGCGCGCGGCCTCAGCACCCAGTCGATCCGCGACGCGCTCGACGACAATGGCGTGCTGCTGCCCGCCGGTCAGATCACCGAGAACGACCAGACCCTGACCGTGCAGGCGGGCTCCCGGCTCTCGTCGGTAGACGACATCGCCGGCCTGCCGCTGCTGGGCGGTGACAGCGGTGACCTCGTGACGATTGCGGATGTCGCCACCGTCGAACTGGCGGATGAGCCGGTCACCGGCATCTCGCGGGTCAACGGCGAGCCGTCGCTCACCCTCGCGATCACGAAGACCCCGGCGGGCAACACCGTAGCCGTGTCGCAGGCGGTCAACGCCATGCTTCCCGACCTGCAGGAGGCGCTCGGCGACAATACCGAGTTCACGGTTGCGTTCGACCAGGCTCCGTTCATCGAGGAGTCGATCAACTCGCTCGCGACCGAGGGCCTGCTCGGCCTGGTGTTCGCGGTGCTGGTCATCCTGCTGTTCCTGCTCTCGGTGCGCTCCACCCTGGTGACGGCGATCTCGATCCCGGCCTCCGTGTTGATCACCTTCATCGGGATGCTCGTGGCCGGGTACACCCTCAACGTGATCACCCTCGGCGCGCTCACCATCGCGATCGGCCGCGTGGTCGACGACTCCATCGTCGTCATCGAGAACATCAAGAGACATCTGACGCTGGGGGAGGAGAAGCTCCCCGCAATCCTCTCCGCGGTCAAGGAGGTCGCTGGCGCGGTCACCGCGTCCACCGCAACCACCGTCGCGGTGTTCCTGCCGATCGCGCTCGTCGGCGACATCACGGGTGAGCTCTTCCGCCCGTTCGCCCTCACCGTGACGATCGCGCTCGCGTCGTCGCTGTTCGTGTCGCTGACCATCGTGCCGGTGCTCGCGTACTGGTTCCTCGGCAACAAGACCCGCAAGCACGCGGGCGTGGTCGCCGAGAACGTCGAGGAGCGCCCCGGCCGCCTGCAGCGTGGCTACCTTCCGATCATCCATTGGACCCTGAAGTTCCCCTTCGTGACGCTGATCGTGGCGGTGCTCGTGCTCGGCGGAACCGTCGCCCTCGCGCCGCTGCTGAAGACCAACTTCATCGGCGACAGCGGCCAGAACACGTTGACCGTGAGCCAGACCCTGCCGGTCGGCGCCTCCCTCGAAGCTCGGGACACTGCGGCTCAGGCGGTCGAGGCCGTGCTGCTCGACATCCCCGGCGTCGAGACCGTGCAGACCTCGATCGGCTCGAGCGGCAACTCGCTGCGCGCGGCGTTCTCCGGCGGCGGCAGCACCTCGTTCTCGCTGACCACCGACCCCGACGCCGACCAGGTCGAGTTGCAGGCAGAGGTGCGCGACGCAGTCGCCGGTCTGGATGACGCGGGCGAGGTATCCCTCGAGGCGGGCGGCGGCTCAGGCTTCGGCTCGAGCGACATCGCCATCAACATCACCGCGACGAGCGAGCAGGAGCTGCGCGACGCGTCAGACGTCGTGCTCACCGCCGTGCGCGACCTCGACGTCACGGCCGAGGCGACGAGCAACCTGGCCGACGACCAGCCGTACATCGCGGTGCAGGTGGATCGTGATGCCGCCGCGGAACGCGGGCTGAGCGAGATCGCAGTCGGCGGCATCGTCACCGCGGCGATGAACCCGAGTGCGGTCGGCACGGTGGTCATCGACGAGAAGACCCTGTCCATCTACATCCTGAACTCCTCGGCTCCGGTGACGATCCAGGAGCTTCGCGACTTCAGCATCCCGACCGCGACCGGCCTGATCCCGCTCAGTGAGATCGCGACAGTGGAGCAGACCAACGGCCCCGCGAGCATCGTCACCATCAAGGGCGTGCGGAGCGCGACCATCAGTGTCACCCCGAACGGCGACGACGTGGGGTCTGCTTCGACCGCAGTCTCCGACGCCGTCACCGATGCCGACCTGCCCGCGGGCGCGTCGGCCGAACTCGGCGGCGTCACGGCGCAGCAGACCGACGCGTTCCAGCAGCTGGGTCTTGCGCTGCTGGTGGCCATTCTCATCGTCTACGTGGTGATGGTCGCGACGTTCAAGAGCCTGCGCCAGCCGCTGCTGCTGCTCGTGTCGATCCCGTTCGCTGCCACTGGCGCGATCATCCTGCAGGTGATCTCGGGCATCCCGCTCGGCGTCGCTTCGCTGATCGGCGTGCTCATGCTCATCGGAATCGTGGTCACCAACGCGATCGTGCTGGTCGACCTGATCAACCAGTACCGAGAGCGGGGGATGGATGCTCGGGAAGCGGTCATCCAGGGTGCATCCCGACGTCTCCGGCCCATCCTGATGACGGCGGCGGCGACCATCTTCGCGCTGCTTCCCCTCGGCATCGGCATCACCGGGCACGGCGGCTTCATCTCGCAGCCCCTCGCCATCATCGTGATCGGCGGGCTGGTGTCATCCACCGTCCTGACGCTCGTGGTGCTGCCGGTGCTGTACTACCTGGTCGAGGGCGCGAAGGAGCGGCGCGAGGCCAAGCGCGCGGCGGCGGTCACGGCCTAGTGGCGACTCCCGACTTCGTGCTCGAGCTTCGCGAGAAGATCGGCACCCAGCGGCTGTGGCTCGGCTCGGTCACCGCTGTTGTGCTGCGCGGCACCGAGGTGCTGCTGGTCAAGCGCGCTGACAACGGCAACTGGGGGCCGGTCACCGGCATCATCGACCCGGGCGAGGAGCCCGCTGTGGCCGCCGAGCGCGAGTGCCTCGAGGAGGCCGCCGTGGTCGCGCGCTGCGAAGGTCTCGCCTGGATCCAGGTGACCGGCGTGGTCGAGTACGCCAACGGCGACAGCTCGCAGTACCTCGACCACGTGTTCGTGTGCTCCTACCTCTCGGGCGAGCCGTTTCCCGCCGACGGCGAGAACACCGAGGCCGCGTGGTTCGACCGCGACGCACTGCCCGAGATGCCGGTCGACATGCGCGCGCGCATTCAGTCGGCGATCGACTTCGACGGGACCACCCGCTTCCAGCGCTAGAGCGACTTCTCCATGCACACGCTGCTCTCGGAGTCGATGTACTCACCGAAGCGCGGGATGTGGCCGTAGCCGTGCTTCTCGTAGAGGGCGACCGCGGCCGTCGACCGGGTGCCGGTCTCGAGCCGGATGACCCGGGCGCCTGCCGTGCGCGCGTGCCCCTCCGCGGCGGCGAGCAGCGCGGCGGCGATTCCGCGACCGCGAGCCGAGTCATCCACGAACAGCCGTTTCAGTTCGGGGGAGTCGCCCGAACCGACCACCGCGACCATGCCCACCGCGATGCCATCGAGACGGGCCACGAACACCGCGACCTCGGGTCGGTCGAGCTCGGAGACGTCGAGGAGGAAGCACTCTTCCTCGGAGTACAGCGCCCGCGCGAACTGCTCGCCGGCCAGCAGCATGCTCTCGACCTCGGGCTGGCGGGCCGGCTCCCGGCTGATACTCATGCCCGTCATTCTGGCTGCTGCAGCGCCGCGCGGAAGAACCCCAGCACCCGGCCGCGCATGTCGTCGTCGAGCATCGCGATCGAGTGCAGGGTTCCCTCGACGGTCACGAAGGTGGTGTCGATCCCGGTGCCGCGCAGAGTCGCCACCAGCGATTCGGATTGCGACAGCGGGATGAACTCCTCGGTGGAGTGCGCCACGAAGAACGGGGGGTCGGTCTCGTCGACGAGGGTGACCGGCGAGGCCTGGGCCGAGGCCGGGCAGTTCTCGAAGTCGGCGCACCCCAGGTACTCCAGCACCACGGTGCCGAAGTTCTGGTTGTAGCTGTCGACGGTCGGGATGGCGGTGCGCAGGTCGACGGGGCCGCTGAAGTCCGCGACCGCCGCGACCCGGGCATCCTCGGTCCAGCTGCCGGAGCCGGCCGTCCCCAGCAGGGCCGCGAGATTGCCGCCGGCCGAACCGCCGAACGCGCCGATGCGATCGGGATCGAGGTCGTAGGCCGATACCTGCGCGGGATCACGCAGCCACCGCACCACCGTCTGCACGTCCTGCAGTTGCGCCGGGAAGGTCGTTACCGGCGCGAGCCGGTAGTTGACCGAGACGGCGACGAACCCCTCCGAGGCGAACCACTGGCAGACGCTTCGCCAGTTGATGTTCGACTTGTCGCCCCGCTGCCAGCTGCCGCCATGGATCACGATGATCGCCGCACGTGGCTCGCCGCTCGGCGCCTCGTCGGGCACGCAGACGTCGAGCTGCTGGCCGTCGATGTCGCCATACTCGACGTCGGCGATCACCGGGATGTCGGGATAGGTCCTGAGCTGGGGATACACCGGGTTGGTGGCCGGCTCCACCACCTCCGCCGCACTGCCGGCGGGCGTGCATCCCGACAGCAGCAGGGCAATGCCCGCCAAAGCGACCACGAACGGGCGCACTGGTCGGGTCATCTCGTCAAATGTAGTGCGGATGGCCGGGCGATGGAGTAACGTTGTCAGGTCGGCTCAAGACAGCGTGGTGTTCCACGCATGGGTTTGTAAGTCTTGCGGGCCGGTTTGCCCCCTAATCCAGCGGGCGACAATCACACGAATGTATGTGACGGCCTCGGTCAAAGACTGCCCGGGTACCAGTAGACGTGTTTCAAGGCGTCTACCTTCATGCGCTCTGTGCTTCATCCAACAGAGAACCCGGAAAGAACTATGCCTAACTTCAGCAAGCCCTCCACCGGAGGCAAGAAGCCCTACAAGTCCACAGGTGCACCCAAGGGTGCCCAGCGCGAGGGGCACCGCGGCTTCCGCGCCGACGCCGCAGCAGCGCCCAAGAAGCGCTGGAACCAGGATGACCGTGCCGCCCGCACCGGCGACCGCCCGGCTGGCGCCGCCCGCCCGGAGCGCGAGAACCGTCGCCCCGACTGGAGCCCCTCCAAGCCCGCCCGTTCCGAGCGCCCCGCCTACGGCGACCGCCCGGCCTACGGCGACCGCAAGCCGGCCCGCCCGAGCTACGGCGACAAGCCTGTCGAGCGTCCCTCGTACGGCGACCGCCCGGCTCGTTCCGAGCGCCCGTCCTACGGCGTCGGTGGCTCGAACAACGAGCGCCCCGCCCGCCCCGCGTACGGAGATCGTCCGGAGCGCAGCGAGCGTCCGGCCTACAACGACCGCGGCAACGACCGTGCTCCGCGCACCGATCGTCCCGCCTACAACAACGACCGACCGGCCCGCAGCTATGACCGTCCGGAGCGTTCCGAGCGCCCCTCCTATGGCAACGACCGCCCCGCTCGCACTGAGCGCCCGGCCTACAACGACCGCGCCCCGCGCACGGATCGCCCGAGCTATGACCGCCCGGAGCGCAGCGAGCGCCCCGCCTACAACGACCGCCCGGCTCGCACTGAGCGCCCGGCCTACAACGACCGCCCGGCCCGCAGCTACGACCGTCCCGAGCGCACCGAGCGCCCCTCCTACGGCAACGACCGCCCCGCGCGTTCGTTCGACCGCAGCGACCGCCCGGCCCGTACCGAGCGCCCGAGCTACGACCGCGCCGAGCGCGCACCGCGTCGCGACTTCGACAACGACCGGGCCCCCAAGCGCGAGAGCGACTTCTACACGGCCCGCAACACCACCGGCCCCGTTGAAGACGTCGTGCTCGAACGTCTCGAGGCCGCCGTCATCACCGCGACCGACGTCGAGGGTGTCACCTTCACCGACCTCGGCCTCGGCAGCAACATCGTCCGCCAGCTCGCGAGCATGGGCGCCGAGGCTCCCTTCGCGATCCAGGCCGCGACCATCCCCGACGTGCTCGCCGGCAAGGATGTCCTCGGCCGCGGCAAGACCGGTTCCGGCAAGACGATCGCCTTCGGCGCGCCCCTCGTGGAGCGCCTCATGGAGAACAACGGTGGCAGGGATCGCCAGATGGGCCGCAAGCCCCGCGCGCTGATCCTCGCCCCCACCCGCGAGCTCGCCATGCAGATCGACCGCACCGTGCAGCCGATCGCCCGCTCGGTCGGTCTGTTCACCACGACCATCGTCGGCGGTGTGCCGCAGTACAAGCAGGTCTCCGCCCTGCAGCGCGGTGTCGACATCGTCATCGCCACCCCGGGCCGCGTTGAAGATCTCATCGAGCAGGGTCGTCTCGACCTCAGCAACGTGATCGTCACCGTGCTCGACGAGGCCGACCACATGTGCGACCTCGGGTTCCTCGAGCCGGTGCAGCGCATTCTCGGCGAGACGAGCGAGGGCGGCCAGAAGCTGCTGTTCTCCGCGACTCTCGACAAGGGTGTCGCCACCCTGGTCAAGCAGTTCCTTGTGGAGCCGGCCGTGCACGAGGTCGCTGGTGAAGACCAGGCGTCGTCCACGATCGACCACAAGGTGCTGCTCATCGAGCAGCGCGACAAGCGCGAGATCATCCAGCAGCTCGCCGCGGGCGAGGGC
>Ga0247742_10000325_pt1 | contig 40742 bp, 51 predicted proteins | sample UWRJL208509C2_FD_180944 | JGI IMG/M metagenome (GOLD analysis project Ga0247742, IMG submission 180944) | Plant litter microbial communities from Arlington Agricultural Research Station in Wisconsin, United States - UWRJ-L208-509C-2 | ecosystem: Environmental > Terrestrial > Plant litter >...
CGTCGTCAAGTGTCGAATTTCCGTCCACTCTATCAGCCTCCATCGATAGGGCAAAGGCAGTGAGTTCCCCTTCGTTTAGTTCCATCTTCAGTTAGTGAGTGTATTGGTCTAGATGAAGCGTCAAAACCGTGATTTCCAGTCCAACTCGCGGTCGACTTCCCCTGGTCCTTCGAAGCGTCGAAAGGTAGTGACTGCAACACCCACGACAAAACTAACATCCACATCGAAGGTGGTTCAACAGAATCAACACTCTAATGCCGTTGCGGGACCAAGCCGGATAATGACTCCCCAACCAAGAAAGCCTGTTCGCCTCAGCCCTCCATCCCCTGACATAACTTTTGTGGAAAATCCTCCTCGACAACTTAAGCGTTCAGGGTCACCATTGCCAGATACAACAACACCAAAACGTATTTCGGTTTGGAGTGGTCGAAAAGTCGATGACCGTAGTCATCGCTTGGACACGGGTTCAAAAGACTCCCGGGCATCGCATACACCGATTATCCTTCTAAGTGACGATGACGTGGACGATAGCGTGGAGGTTTATGATATGGTGATTCCTGTTGGTCCTCCTTCAAAGGTTTGGGGTTTCTTTGTTGGTGAATATCTCGGTATTGACGATACAAAACCAGCGACGGAATGTCACTGTTGTGTCGCCCCAGAGGGCGGGTGCCACAGTCTGTCCAATCGAGCTCAGCGACGATGAAGAGGACGAAGATGAGGGAGAATGGGTTGAGCCAGGACACCATATCAACGCCAATAATATTGTTACAGCAGCGTCGTCCGATTGGAACCATCCAGGCTATGATATCCACGACGAGAAGATTGTGAGTTCTTCCCCAACGTTATGACCCGAATATTCTCAGACATATGTTTATTCTAGTGGCTGCCTCTGCCAGAAAATGAAAATAAAATCAGTGACATGAGTCTCACCGACAAAATGGACAGTCTTTCCCTCAATAACTCTTCCATGGAACGTCGTCGACGTATACACCCTGATACTTCAAGATGGAGCCCTCCTCGACCTCCTCCCCCATCTACCCCGCCCACATTCCTATGGGACCAGGTTTGCAATAAAACCATTAGACTGCTAATTAATGAATACTGATCTTTAGCCAGCTTCGACTAGCGGAGAATCTCCGCTTCCCACCACGGCCCCGGCCATTGCTGGCGCAACATATTCGACATCAGATCATCCGCCCTTTCGAGCTGGATTTCAATTTACACAAGCTAAAACCCACTCAATCTTTTAAGCAGGCTCCTGGGTGTAAGTAGTGATCTCCTGTGGTGCATAATTAAAAGGCGGCGCTGACGTCTATTTCTGTTGGCAGCTATTGGCAAAATTGAACAGAAAGGTGGATGGACTGTCATTGCGAGCGCGTGCGCCGGGGGCTTAGCAGATGAGCCTGATGGTAATGGTACTTGCTCACCTTTACTGCCTCGTGTCTGATTGATAGCGTCTAGAAACTCCTAATCAATACAATGCACCAGGCGCGTTGATGATACTGGGCCCCAACGACCTAGAGATCCCAAAAGGTCACGAGGCGAGGAGATCAGACAGTATGTATCTTTCAGTCGACTTCCACTTACTACCTTTCGTGTAATGGACATAATCACTGACAAGAGGATGTTCTAGCTTGGACTAAATACTATACCGTCAATGACGTTAAATTTCATCTCGAAAGGTGAGTGACAAGTATGTCTATGATTCAAGCATTTGACTGTCCACCGTTTTCAGTGATTTATTGGTATCGACGGGGCAAGATAGGATGTTGCGGACCTGGACTTTGGGGACAGATCCAGAAGATCCTTCACATGTGACCTGGAGAAACATAGATCAGCCAATCCTCGTACCTGCACCCCCCAGTGAAATCGCCTTTAAACCCAATTCGACGCTTTTGGCTCTAGCAGAGAGGTAAGTCCTTTCAATTCTGTCACTGTGGTGTAAATTGAATGGTGTTCTTAGACAAGTCAGGATTTATGACATGGGGGAAGATGTCACCGAAGAGCGGAGAGTGGTGAAGCTACACAACAGGAATCAGTATATGAAGCACATGGTAGGATCCATATTGTGGGGTTCCCAGACGACAGCCGATCATCTTTTCATATCGACTGAACCTACGGAGAGGACATTTGAGGGCCTTCATAAGGTATTTGAGGTCCAAAGTGAAACTGTACTGTACCAGTTCGATGTCACTGAAGCAGGAGGCGTTATTGCGCTTGACTCGGACGGTAAGCCCCGTATGTGATTCATAATCGGGTTATGTTCTGACCAAGATCTTCAGGGAGTACCTTAGCATTGTGCACCCAGTCCGGACCGAATCGACACAGCTTGCGTCTCTACGACGTCCACCGACGACATCCAATAGCCATCAGCACTCTCGACCTTGTGACCTTCCCTGAGCGTCCTGCCGATGTAAACTTCGAAGGAGAAGTGAATGTAGCCACTTTTAGTCCAGATGGCATGTACCTGGCTCTAGCCAGGAACGATAATCATACACATGTGTATGACAGAAGGATGCTCGCTCGAGGCCCTATGTTCGACTATGAACACTTTGGAGAACGACAGGTGGCATCGCAGTCAGACTCGTATGGGGTGGTCAATGCACAGTGGATTCAGTCGTCATTGACAAGGAGGATGGTATTGGTCACAGGCGGCGAGGATGGTACGTTGATTTATTTCTGAAATTCTTCTATTAACGACTCAATTGCCTACTCTGCGAAGGTTGCGTCAGGATGTGGGACCCTCTCAAGGCTGCTGATGGACCAAATAATGGTACCATTCTGGCCCAAGTCAACTCGGATATAGGTCAATTCTCACTTGGCGACCCATATGCTGGAGAGCACCAGCTCATTGTGTGAGTTCGTTTCAGCTATGTGGATGATCGCAACCTCTTATACTGTTTACTTCTCCATCAGCGGAGACGCATCCGGAGAGGTGACCGTATTTAATACTAAATTCTCTTGAATAGACTTCTTGGGCCATCACATCGATACCATTATTTATCTCTCGGTCAGATCTACATTGTATTTATATTCATCCACACAATCACAGTTGCCCTATTCGAAGTTCTATGCTTTCGTATTTTCCTTATCCTCGTCAAGTTCCATAGCTTCTGGATCAGTTGGAGGTGTACTGGCGCTGACATCCATCGGCGTGTCCTCCGTTTCTGACTTTACGAACCGCTGTTCTAGACTACCAAGGAACGGCCGTGATCCCGAAGTCGTCGCAGGTGTATCTGACACCGTTGTGACCGAAGTCAATGCCGTAGGGTGATCGCTCATATGTCCTGGACTTGGATCGTCCAACTCGTCAACCAGACCCAAAGCTTTGATCTCCGCGGGCTCATTCTCTAGCGGAACAGTTGGGTTTAGGGTAAATGGTGTCGGGGGCGGACTGCGGGATTTCGAGCGGCGTGCATCGTCATGCAGGAAAGGAATGGGTGAGAAAAGCGGTGTGCTTGGGGCAGATTGCAGTGTTGAGCCTAGCATAATGGCACTCCGACCTGCGGACTGTAACTCGCTCTGAGTAAGCGGAGGGAAGGACTCCCAAGTCGATGTCACGAGAATAGATTTCTCTACTGCGCGAAGATATTTGCCGACGGATTTATAGTGCTTTTGTGGTTCCGTGCATAGCTCGCATAGCCTTTGGATTGTGAATGGAGGGCTTCTACATTGGATATGTCAGCTAGCGTAGATCTTCTCGTAACACCATGGACTTGCCCCTCAAATTGATCTAGTTGGATAAATATATGCGCTTTTAGCTCGTTGGCCTCTTCCTCTGTCATGAAGCTGACTGGTGGGTCGCTGACATGGATCAGGTTCAGTTTACGAGGCAAAAATGGTGGTAATTTGAGGCCGCCATTAGCAGTTGTAGATGGAAGGTAGGGAGCTGGCGCTGCTGGCTTTTGGGTTGTCGTTAGGAATAAGGTAGTGTTCTGGAAGTCATCAGGACGTGATACGGCCTACGAGGAAGACCTCAAGCCACCTCTTGTATTTTATACTTGATCGCATCGCGTAGTTTGTCCCAATCTGAGCTGATAGAGGAATAAGTCAAATGTGGCAATTTGAAGCTAACACACGCACTCTACTTCATCTGCAGACGCGATTTTCTCAAGCCAGGACTGGTATTCTGTGAAACAACATCGGTTTGGGACGCGAAACGCGCATATAATCACATACCAGGTTCCCAATGGAACTGGGCGGTGCTGTCGGACATGGCGGTCGGGACGATAGTGGCTTATGTAAGAAACATGCGACGAGACCCACAGGAGGCTGTTCAGGGTTGACCTTGTACTGAAGCCTGGTGCTCAATCCAAGCCGCTTGGCCGGCTTTTATATCTCGGTCGACAACACTCTCGCTTTGACCCCCACCACCGTCGGAAAGTGACTTTTTCCAATCGAGTTGAATGTCATATGCTCGACTTGAGACACCCTTTCCTAATCAACAACCACCACGAGACATGAATCACTTTCTGTTCAAACCAACCCATCCCTCACCGGTGAGGTCGATGGACATGAAGAGGCGCAAGTTGCTCATCTTCTCCTACGCTCCTGACTGGTGAGTATTAGTGGTCACACGACCGGAATTAAGCTGACGACCACCCAGGATTATGACCATTGTGCTGGCGTAGGTCTCTTTCTGATAATGTGGTCACACGATGTTGAATGGCGTTGCAGCGCAGGTTTCTTTACTCTGGACAAGGTGGAGGGATACAGGAGACAGTTCTCGTTGGATGATTTGACGTGAGTGTTAGCCTGCCCGACGTTTATTGGAAGTTGGCTCATTATGTCTCAGTATACACTTCCCGTCAGTACTTTGACCTGCTCGACTCTATCAGTCTAACCTTCGCATCGAATGCAATCAGCTATGCTGTGCACGAACGGATACCGGTGAGTACGCTGGCCCTAGTTGCGAAACAAGAGCTCACGAAATGTAGAACCTCGCCTTGTTCCTCATTGCTGTCGTCGCCCCGTTCTGTATCATGCCGATCATCAATTTCATCACCGTGCGCTCGTGGTGGGACTTTCACAATGGTATGTTCTTGGCCCACTCCACACCTTAGCCAAGCTGATAGCCTGCAGGAACTCTGGGTCTGATCCTCGGTTTGGCACTCACCGGGTCCTTCACACAAGTCGTCAAAATCACCGTTGGTCGACCGCGGCCCGACCTCCTCAGTCGCTGCCAACCACCCGCCGGTCTCACAGACCCTCCATACGGATTGACAGACTGGACAGTATGCACACAGACGGACGCGGCCATCATGCGAGACGGGTTCCGGAGTTTCTTCTCGGGGCATTCGAGCCGTAAGTGATTTTCTCCGTGTTTTCTTTCCACTCTAAGTCATTCATAGTGTCCTTCGCTGGACTTGGATTCCTTTCATTCTACTTGGCTGGAAAGATGCATCTGTTTGATAGCAGGGGTCATGCTGTGCGTGCTTCTTATCTTGATGGAAACCTTGAACCTCAAGCTCAATACAATTCATTTGCAGGGAAAAGCTTGGCTTGCACTATCGCCTTTCATGGCCGCTGCCCTCGTCGCCATTTCACGTACCATGGACTACCGCCGTGCGTTTCACCTCCTACCTGCTCTACTTGTGCTCACCCCGTTTCAGACCACTGGCAGGATGTCCTAGTCGGCTCCCTCGTCGGTACAATCCTTTCATACTTCTCTTACCGACAATATTATCCCTCCCTTGCTTCACCGGTTTCCCACAGACCCTATTCGCCCCGCATCAAGCGCGAAGACGACCATAGTATCCTTCCCATGCATCACCACCAGCAGAAACCTAGCGTGAGCGAGGCGTCGCCACTGCACAGGCCGTCGCATAGCAATAATAGCAGTATTCATTCGGGTCATGAGGAGAATTATGAGCTTGCTGGGACAGTTCCTAGGCCCGGTCCGGAGCATTTGGAGGATGCATGGAAAGAGAGAAGCGCCCATGCAGGTGTACCTTTAGCTACGGTGCCGAATGAGACGGTGAGGTCCCCCGAGGCGTCAGGGAGTCCAAGGGGAGAAAATGGGAATACATATTCTCTGAAGTAGTAGCGAGCGGAACGTGCTTGGACCCTCTATGCCTATATAATTTCTATAATTTTAAGCTTGAACAACCAGTGGTGATGATGTAGTTATTCGGCCGAATTTCAGCCTCCGATTTTTGAGAAATTCGTTTGAGTGGCGGCCGCCCTACCTAAGCCTTGGACATGTAGAAGGCGGTTTGTTGTAGAGTATGGATATCTCCATGCATATGGTTATCGGCCGATAATCCAGTTCAGGATCTTAGCCTGGCTGAGTATGCTGCAGATCCTTCCATAATCTACAATTGACAACACCATGGACGTGTATACAACTCAAAGGTTTGGAATTTTCAAGGATTCCGTCGGGGCGACCTCATGATCAGAAGTTTTCGTCAAAGTAAATGCATTTATTCATCTTAGCGCGTCCCTGCTTAAATATTAAAATAAGTTTCCAGAAATGCAAACGAGAACCTGCACGCATGATATTCGTAGAGGCCACGGCGCGTATAGAACCAGAAGAATTATATTTTGGGGATATGGTGAACCCTCATATTTTGTGTGTTGCTTGGGGCGGTAGGGGACTTGGTCATAAGCCAACCAGCCAGGATATACTTCTATGCAAATTTATTTCCTCTCTCGAATCGCAAAGATAGTCCGAAACGCAATTTTACTTTCAATGAATATCACCAACATTCTTCGTCGGATTCGGACTTGCGAAGGCGCCACGGGTATTTATGTGGCGCACTGGCCGGTGTCGGATTATGGTCATCTGGTCGAAATCGTGCTCAAAGGATATACGACAATCACGCATCGGCGGCGAGGTGGCTTGCGAGAACAGGCACGAATCCAGAGATTTTGAGAACAAGAGGACTTGTCTGCCTGTTGTGGTACCTCTCTGACCAAAAGGTACTCACGGAACTGAATCTCCTCAGTGGCTAGAATTTTTCATAGCGCATGCCTTCATAGTGGGACTCTGCAGTAGCCGCTCGCCTTGTAATAAAATGTGGGGTAAGCAAGAATAAGTGACGCACTGAGTTCCCCCAGTTGGCAGATCATCAACTTGAGGATGTTGATATCACACAGACCGAAGATTGGTTATCAGGGGATGACAACAGTAGAAAAATCTGGGGAGCTTGAAGCTACCTGGAGATAATAGACCCAATGACGATCGATCGGCAATTCGGTGTCGAGGGAGTGGCGCAAAATAGAATAGTTTTTCCACCAAAGGCAGATATGTCATATGTAGCTTGATGAAAGGGTTTAAGGCGGTTGGACATCGTGATCAGGAAAATAAACGCGCTTTGAGTTTTTCATGGGTTTAGAAACCGACATCCCCAGATGGATATGCGATCGCAAAGGGTTTGACATTTCAATACCCGGCCGAGTGAGAAGGGGGAGCAAAAAAGTCAGCTGTTTCCTTCCCCAATTCTCGTCCATCCTACTTTAAATTGTTCAAACTGAAATATGTTGAGCAGTAACGGAACTGACACTGACGGCGTTAAGTCCGAGAGCTCCCTATAATCACTCCGAGACACTGACGGATACGGACCGCACGCACAATCGCCCTTTCGAAAGCAAAGCGTTCAGAGTAGGTTATGTATGCCCCGGGCCTTGATACGCACCGCAAAAGCGAGGCCATGGTCCGACCGATAGTCATCAGTTGAATGGGAACAAGTCCATCCACTAAGGCCTCGAGGACTGCGCGAGGAAATTGTCTACAATCGATACACGATGAATCGATGATGGTAACTGCAAGCGCACTCAGATAGTCAAGACAATACAACCCATCATGGAGATGGTTATCTCAACATCATACATCGATTCTCGTGTATCGATGGTCGATGGACAGAGATTTGACATCGACATCCGACAGCCCTGGGCAGGGTGAACCCGATGATGGGTGTCGACATGGTCTTGGAGCTTTACACAGAAACGGAAAGGAAAAGTGTTCAATTTCGAGAACCCAGATATTTGTGAGTAATATGTGACTTACGCATTAGCCATATATGTGATGCGTGTGTCGACGCGACGCGGTGCGCGTTGCTGCGAGAGCACTGTGCTTCTACGTGACGCGTGAATAGCAATGCGATGGAGAAAATAGACAAGCGATCCGTCCTCCATAAGTAGACATGACCAAAATAGCCATCCGCTCAAGGAGGACGCCTGCAAATATAAAATAGATGGGCTATTGAGCATGAGGAAGGAAGATCAATCGTACTCTTCTTCATAGCGAGAGTCGGAGAACGCAACCATTTGGTCGGGTGTTGGAGGGCGCCAGTTGTCCAGAATGACCTCTTCGTCTGCATCTACAATCCGCGAACCGGAAGCCTCCCGCATCGTAGAGGTTGATAGGCGACGTCGCCTCGGGGATAGTGTCGCATCGTTAACAAACTGCGTGCCTTCATGGTTTTCTGTGTCGCTGTCGTTTTCCTCTACTATGAAATCGTAGTCATCCTCCTTAAACGCCTCATCCAGACCCATCATCTGCATTCCATCGTCGCCGACGCTGTTGGATGTGCCCTCTCCATCAATAACGAAAGTTTGGTCATTCGCCAGAAATTCAGCAAGCGCATCCATGTTCAGCCGTGGTGTCTTCCGAATATGTAGAGCTAAGCCATCTATGATCATATCCTCGGTCTCCAGAATAGGTTCATCAGCACGCTTCCTCTTCCTCTTCGCACCTATCTCCTTCTCTTCCTCGTTATCATGATCCTCACCTTCTGGCCAACCCAAGAGTTGTCGAAGAGTAGAGATTTCATCTTTGTTACGCAGGAGCTTCTCAAATTCGCCTTCAGAGAAGAGCTCCTCGTCAGGGATTTGGTCCTCATTTGCCCCCCCTCGATCCATAGCGAGAAGTTGAAGGCGAGAAGGGAGCCGACGATTCGAAGGATTTATGAGGATGTACGTCGCCAGGTTTGGAGAATATTTGAGCACCGAGGTTATAGAAGTGCCAACAGGATCAAGAAGAAATTTGGTGGCTTGATTCATAGGCTGGTTGGCTTTGGATCGCTTAATTGGTTGTACCACTATGGATTTAGTAAGATCCTCCTGATCACCGTCCTCTTTGGTGTCGTCAACGAGTTCGAGATGAAGTGTAGGTTTAGCTCGCTGCTGCCAAACTTGTTCTTGAAAGCGAATGACATCTTTAATGCCACGAGCGACTACAAGTCGCTTGGGAACTTTAGCACGTCCATTTTTGCTCTCGTATTTGTCGAGCCAGGGTAAGCTCTCTATCCAGAGAGCGATTTCGTCTTGCACGATCTTGTACCGTGACATAATGACAATCCCTGCAGCATGACAGCGAGTTCCCAAACACTGTGCAAGATCTCCTAGCGAGTTTAGTACAGCTCGGTTTTCAGCTTCCAATGCTAGCATGAAGATTGCGCAGGCAGTGGGAGCAACAGGTAGACGTAGGACATCGTGATCTGTACTCAGGCGTGGAAGGAGGTGGCATAACGAGGTTGCGGTGTTAGCCACTGAACGGATGGAAAGGGCACGTAGAACCTTTATCAGAGGCGAAGGCAGGCGTGCGTCCTGCTCTTGCCCCGCAATTACCGAAGACAAGTGGGCCTGAAGGGGTGCTATATGCACGGAAGGGTTGACTAGAGTCAGTGACAGACCGAGTGTGGATGTTATCGTGGAGAATTCACGCGTAACAGACGCCGGAGGAACGGAGAGAATGGAAGCGATGTCACAGAGCGAATCCGGGCGGTTAGCCTCGCGCAGGGCGATAGCTAGACAAGCCCCCGCGACAGACGTAGCTTTCTTTCCCCAACGAAATTTGATCACGCTTCTTGCTTGGTTAAAGAGCGTGATAGCACGCGGGGATAGACCGGGTGCGTTAAATGACAACGCGAGAGATTTTAAGAAGTCGGCCATTGCATACTGATAATACAAAAATGATCAGAATGCGAAATCATGGATAGAGTGAGAGACTAACCGCGTTCTTTCTATCCCTTGATTCTTTTCCTTGGCCTGCGAGATCCCAATTGTGTCCGGCGCGCAGACTCTTGAGAGTCGAAAATGCCGATGGGTCGAAAAGTGAGGGTTCAGCGGTGTCACTGCCATACCGCGCCGAGGTCAAGACGGACTGTGAGGGGTCTGCCAGTGACCCGCATGATGTGCATACGGCCGAACCGACCTGGTCGTCCCACATGGTGCCTGCGCCGCACTGGGAGCAAGGCAACGCCATGGAGGGAGGAACAAAGGAGTGTGGCGTACCAAAGTCACGCGTCACACACACGAGGAAATTGGAATGAATTTAATTAGTTTGTTCCTTTCTCTCGACATAATGGGACCCTGCTGCCGTCATTTGGGAGATCTATCGATGCCTCCCAGTACCATTTCAGGCCGCCCCAGACCCCGCATATTTTCAATATAAAATGCCCTCCCCAGGCCACTTTTTCTTCCTCTTACCACTACAATGGCCCCTCACATCCCCACCCCCTTCGAGTCTGTACCGTCTGCTGCCGTTAGGCGCAGACTGTCCTCGACCATCGACACGAAGAGGCCCAATGTCACCTCGACGTTCGCCAGCTTAACCGTAAGCCTATCTGATTTCAATGGTGTTCGATAATTGACAGTTTTTTTAATAGCCTATGTGGGCTGCCATCGCAGGCACGGTCATCAACAACAACACCGAGTATGAGATCGCAGTGTCTGTCCACGACTCTGTCTACAGCACCGATTTTGCCTCGGCCACCATTCCTTACAACCCCAACCACCCCGACAAAAATGCCAAAGAAGTCGAGCAATTTGTTTTGCAGACTCTCCGCAAATTTTCGATCGAGCATCTCTGCAAGTTCTTGGGTGCTGGTGTCACTACGTCCTTGTTGAAGGAGGTAATCATCATCCATATCCCGATGAGATCAGGCATCTGACGCGTTGATCTCAAGTCTCCGAATCTCTGCACTCGTCTCTGGCTTGATATGGACATCGTTCCTTACGTCTTCAATATCAAGCCCTACCATACCGATGCCGTGGGTAGGCCCAACGTCAAGCATCGTATCTCCTCCACCACCGGCTCCTACGTCCCTTCCGGTGCTGATACCCCTACTGTTTACGTCGACTCTGCCCAACTGCAATCCATTTCCGGATTGGATGCTGGTGTCAGCGGAAAACTGCCTATTCCCCGAACCCTCGACGAACAAGCTGATTCGGCTGCTCGCAAATGTATCATGCATTTTGGTCCCAACAACAACCCCCGCCTCACCATCGGCTCTCGCAATCAGGTCATGGTTGATGCTGGCTTCAAAGCTCACCTCATTGACGATCTCGATGAGTTCAAGAAGACCGTTGGAGCAGGGTACACACTCTACCACACTTTTTGAGAATGCCTCATCTGAACCTTTTTTTCGCTTATCAGAACTTGGGGCGCAGTCACCAAACTCGCTGATGAACTCCGCGAGAAGAAGATCAAGATAGGTTTCTTCTCGTCGACCCCTCAAGGAGGTTCGTACGAATGTTTGATTGCGTCAGGTCCACAGACTAACATCGGCTACTATGGACAGGGGGTGTCGCTCTCGTAAGTGTTGAGCTATAAATAGTGACAATGTTTAATTGACTATTTCTTTAGATGCGGCACGCGTTGATCAGGTTCTTGAACGCACTCGACGTCGACGCTGCTTGGTTTGTTCTGTTCCTCGAATCGTGCATATCGGTATACTGACATCTATTCTGCATTGACAGGTATGTGCCGAACCCATCGCCCAGCGTGTTCCGCACCACCAAAAACAACCACAACATCCTGCAAGGAGTTGCTGCTCCCGATCTTCGTCTCACACAAGAGGCAAAGGATGGCTTCGATTCTTGGATCCTCAAAAATGGTTTGAGATGGACTGCCGAAGGTGGCCCTCTGGCTCCAGGCGGTGTTGACGTTGTCTTCATCGGTGAGTGCGGTACGGCTTTTTGTCAATGTGCTCACGTAGCTTAATTATTACTCTAGACGACCCTCAGATGCCCGGACTTATTCCCCTCATTAAGAAAGTCCGACCTGAAGTTCCCATTATCTACCGCTCCCACATTGAAATCCGAAGTGATCTCGTGCACGTAGCTGGATCCCCTCAGGAGGAGGTCTGGAAGTACCTCTGGAACAACATTCAACTTGCCGATCTCTTCATCAGTGAGTTTTTCGTGACATAAAATGTAACTGGCACATCCTTATGGTCTACAGGCCACCCTGTCAGCAAATTCGTTCCCAGCGATGTCCCCATCGAGAAGCTCGCCCTTCTTGGTGCGGCCACTGACTGGCTCGATGGTCTCAACAAGGACCTCGATCCTTGGTTAGTCCTGCCTATATCTATCGTTTTACTGTTTTTGATATCTCTGGCAGGGATTCTCAATTCTACATGGGAGAGTTCCGCACTCTCTGCGCCAAGGAGAAGATGACCGAGTTGAAGTGGCCAGAACGCGACTATATTGTCCAGATCGCTCGTTTCGATCCTGCAAAGGGTGATTACACTCGTATTTTCTGCTGTGCAATCTCCTGAAACCCCATGGTACAGGTATTCCCAATGTTATCGACTCCTACTTCAGGCTCCGCAATCTGCTCAAGGAGAAATCGCCCGATTTCTCCGAGGAAGAACACCCTCAATTATTGCTTTGCGGTCATGGTGCTGTTGACGACCCTGATGCCAGCATCATCTACGATCAGGTCATGCAGCTCATCAACTCAGACAAGTACAAGATCTATGCTCACGACATAGTCGTCATGAGATTGCCTCCCAGCGATCAACGTGCGTTTTTTCGAACATTCCATAGCTTCTCAAACCTAACATAATATTCCTATCCTACAGTCCTCAATGCTCTGATGGCCAACTCCCGCATCGCTGTCCAGCTCTCCACCCGTGAAGGTTTCGAGGTCAAGGTCTCGGAAGCCCTTCACGCCGGAAAGCCTGTGGTTGCTTGCCGCACTGGTGGTATCCCTCTGCAGATCGAGCACGGCAAGTCCGGTTACCTCACCACTCCAGGCGACAATGCCGCCGTTGCTCAGCACCTGTACGACCTGCACACCGATGAAGGCCTCTACAGGAAGATGTCCCAGTATGCCAAGACACACGTCTCAGATGAGGTTTCGACTGTCGGAAATGCTGCTGCGTGGTTGTACTTGGCTGTCAAGTACACTCGCGGAGAGAAACTCAAGCCCAACGGTGCTTGGTTGAACGACATGTTGCGCGCAGAGACTGGTGAGGAGTATCTCGAGGGCGAGCCTAGGTTGCCCCGTGGTGGTTTACAGATGCAAGGTTGAGTACTTTCCCTCGACGTTTGTTCTCCCCTCCTGCTCGTATAGAGGGCTTTGTTGGAAGCTGCCTCGCCTCGTACCTGTTATGGATGTCTGTAGATTGCTTTGTAGATTGTTTACTTGTAAAATTCCCATATATACATCTCGCGCCACTGCTCATATCGCTCTGTAAAATTACACATACTTCAGAATGTCATATCCAAATGCCACTGTATCTATTGCCCAAAGATATGTCACATTCTTTTCTGTGCTCAAATGTGGCTTTGACTTTTCTTTGTGTGACCGTGAGGAAGCGGCCCAAGCGCAGGCGCCAAATCTGAACGCCGGTATAAAAACGCGTCTGTTGTGAGCGCTCCTATGTAACCTCCTTTGTCCAAAGACCGTGACTTGTTCTGGCACATCATCATGATCCACCCAATGATGGAGGATAACACTCACACTTCTTTCTCTCCTTCACGGACTGTATGCCAGATATCGATGAGCTCGAAAAGAGCGCGTTCTCCGGAGGTGTCTGGGAGCCCTGATCGTCCTTACGTGCGCTCATTCTTTCCACATTCGCGCATCGACTTGGTCTTACTTTCTATCTCCGGACATTTTAACGGTTTTGAAATATAGAAACGCCTCTCCTTGGCTCTACCGGAAGTCAATGCTCGTCCAGGATACCGGCAGCGTAGTAGCGCTAGCTCAGCAAGTAGTGGAAGCAGGCAGACCTCTGAGGATTGGGTTCAGCAAGCAGGTGGGCTGAGGATAGATAGCCCACTTTTCCCGCCTGCGTCACGTCCGGGGAGTGTGGCATCCATGGATGAAGATGTAGACATGGCTATGGTGCGCTCTGCCTTTATTCTTCTCATTTCAGGCCTTGACTGTACTGGCCTTTCAGGACTCGGACGACGTCTTCTCTCACTCTCAAATGACCGAGAGTCCTGGCATTCTAGACCCCTCTTCGCTTCAAGCAACGACATACTCTCACACTGCACAGGAACCACACACTGTACACCAGTTCCATCGACAGCTAGAGGCCGAGGATACAATTTCGAACATGAACACACCACAGCGTCACTCGTATGAAACAAGGTTTGCTGAGCTCACTCATGGGCCACCTCTGATCAACGTCGTTCCCGTCACATCTGTTGGTGCACCGCACACCGTGAATGGACAGTCATTCCCTGGAAATTCTGGCAATGTTCCATTTACTCATGATATGCAACAATACACTCGAATTCCACGGCCATCCACCCCTCCTCAGTCTATGGATAGTCCGATGGCGATGGCAGTCTCACCCCGTTCAGCATCCTCTTTCACACATGTACAACTTGCAGCGCCTGTGACACCAGTTGGAGCGCAAAGACGCGTCGTTACGTTTGGACCTCGGGCAAACTGTGACAGGTGCAAGATGGGCATCAAGCATTTCATTCACTACGACTATGAATGAGTAGCAGCGAGGAAATGGCGTTATCGCTTTTGCATGTATTGCTATTCAATAATTGCACATACATGCTAGAAAATTGTGTCTCATGGCTGTCGAATACGCATAATACTATTCAACTGATTTCTTGCTACTCTCAAATCTGTGTCTCTGAATCGGAACAACTGGGCCGGCCGGTCCGCTTTGAATCCGTCAGTATGGTCATGCTTGGCAAGAGCTTCCCACTGCGGCATTGCCATCATTTCTGATCAAGGTTTTCAAAAAAGTTTAGAAGGGCACTTGAGCGCAGAACCGCGAATGTCGACCACTCTTCCTCTCTTTTGGCACCTCTCATCGGCTTCCAAAAAGCAGCGCATAGATGCATCTGTGAAGCTCGTCGGTTCGCTAGAGCAGTTCCAATCACAATTTACGCTAAAAGCGGCCCCTGCTGCATCGGGATCGGAGGACGAAGACGAAGACGAGGACGTTACCTCCAAATCGGATGGCTTGGACCTGCTAAACGCTCAGGATGTTTCATACTCGATGCGGAGGCTCGTGAGGGGGCTGGCGAGTCCTAGAGAGAGCAGTCGACTGGGATTCTCAGTCGCTTTGACAGAGGCAGGTGGTATTACATTCGCTTTCCCTCTCTTATTGACTGTGATACCAATCGGTGACTAGCTATTGTCTCGAATAGACACAGTTACATGCGCTCAAATTTTGGGTTTGATTATGGATAGTACAAAACCACAAGGGTCTATAAACGGCCAGGAGGAACGCGATCTGCTCTTTGCTCGACTATTTGGAATTATGGCAGTCATACAATCTGGACTCGTTGTGCGGACAACACCGTTGGCAAGCTCTGCATCTTCGTCAAATTTGCCATCATCTCTGGAAAGCTATGAACAGCTACTTACATCACTCGTTGGTCTAGGAGAGCAGAAGACATGGCTGAGGGAGAGTGCTTGGTTTGCAATCAGTTTGCTGGTGAATGTTTTACACGAATCCGACGTTTTATGGAAAGAAGAGGCTGTAACGTCAACAATGGAGTTACTCTTTGTCAAGAACGTGGTTTGGTCCACAGAGAAAGTTGCACTGGCTCTGAAGCTCCAAGATCTGTATCCTAAACGTGAATGGAAAACGTTCCTCGCACCCACTTTCAAAAATTCAGACCTTCTCAGCACTGGGAATCTGCCCACAATTGCTCGAATATTGAAGGTATGCGGATGTCTTGTCCGTTCAGGCTAGCAACTAAAGACGAACAGGAATCAACAACAGACGAAGACGGCGCAAAGGATCCCACAAAAGCTCCAAGTGGAGCATGGAAACCCCAACTCAACTTTTCCTGGGATATCATCCTTGACCAAATGCTACCCGGCCCAAACACAAAGAAGTATGCAAAAGGGTCCTTCCAGGACTTTTACAGGATCGTTGTTGATGGTACGTCGACGAGTTACTTCTCTACGAGGGATTTGGGCTAACAACTGGGTCAGAATCGTTGTTCTCCTCAACTTCTTCGCAGCAACGAAAATATTGGGGCTTCCAAGTCTTCCACAAGGCACTTAAACGGGTTGATGAGGACAACATGCCCATGCTCTTCACGAAGAACTTCATGCGCACTTGGATTAACCATTTGTCGAAGAAGGACAGATATCTTCACAAAGTTGCCCTCCAAACTGTTTGTCTCAAACCTTGCTTCTGTATCTAGTTAGCTGATCCTTCGACTCTTAAGGTAACAGAAGTTCAGGCTTTCGTCGCGGACAAGCCTCAGTTAGGTTTTGCACTCATTCTGCAACTAACCGGTGACAATGGCAGCCAACAGTTTGATAAAATGACTAAAACAAAAACTGTCGAATCTATATTGACTTCCTTGGACGCCAAGGGAATCCAGACATATGTCGACTATTTGGTCTCACAAGTCGACCAGATGGATAACGACGCGTGAGTGCTCTTGAGCTTGCCTATATCACAACTGAACTAAGGTTCTGGAATACAGTGCCAACGTTAACGCCGCAAACTCACGTAGGGCATGGGTCATTGAACAACTTGGAGCCCTTATTCGAAATCACAAGTTGCCAAAGGAAAATGGATGGATTCAATCAGTCCTCGACTGGCTCACCATTCATGGACTATTCTTAGTCAAAAAGAAGTCGTCTAAAAGTCCTCTTGTCCCTGTATGTCCTTCCTCGTGACATACACTGTCCTTTGCTGAATATTTCTCACAGCTCCGCACCATTCCTACACCTGTCTTCTCAGACGAGTTGCGTAAAAGCTGCCGCGACCGTCTGTTGTTATGCTTGGGTGACTTAAACAATCAGATAACTGTGGTGACCGAAGGTGGGTGCTGCTTCCTGCTACACGTTGAAGAAGTCTCTGAGGGTTGTTTCATAGGTGAAGCGTCAAGAAAGACAGCTGCAGTTGCTTCGAATGGAGAGTTTTGGATAGCTAGGGTGTTATCGACAGTCCAGCAACTGGAAAGTGATGAGAAACACGTTTCCCGTCTCGCTGAGCTTGACGAAGAAGAACTTGCCTTATATGCAAAGGCGCGGGAAACGATTGTTAACTTGAAGAAGGTATATTGCAAGAGATTCCGTCTGTAAAGAGACGCTGATCATCCTACTTAGGTCACCGGCAATCGAGAGGAATCCGCACGAGGAGCCGAGTTGCTCTTATGCGGAACTCTTCTTCAGCGATACTGCGCCGTTGAAGAGGAAGGAAATACGGACGATGCCCTGGAGGTGTGACTTATGTGCATGGAAACAACTGCAGTCTATGCTGACTCTGAAATTTAGACTTGTATTGATGGCGTATCTAAGATGCTTTTAACCGAGGCCAAGAAGAGCAGGAAAGAGAACAGCACGGCACTGGTCGAGGAGTCTGGGGAGGAATCTGCTCCCGTTGACCTTCTTGTGGACGCCATTATTGGATTTTTAGAAAAATCGACCTCGTATATGCGGACAGTCGGCAATCAGGTTTTCTCCTTACTCTCGGAATCGGTCAAGGACTCCACCATTGACCTCATTGTGACTGTGAGATGCTCCATTTCTCAACTGGGACAACTGAACTCATTTTTCTTAGCAACTGGAACGCCGGGATCCATCTCAGCTTCTGGAGGATGAAGACGAAGACATGGATGAGGATGAGGATGAAATGGCGGACAACGACGAAGAAGATAGTGCAGGTGATAAATCCGAATCAGGCGAGGAGAGTGGGGAAAGTGACGGGGACGACTCTGGTGATGACAGCAACGAAGAGGTAGACCTCGAGCTGAGGAAGAAGATAGAGGAAGCCCTGCGCGTCAACGGGATCGAACCGGCCACGGGAGAGACTGATAGCGAGGAGGAGGAACTCATGGACGATGATCAGATGATGGCCCTCGACGAACAACTAGCTCAAGTATTTCGTTCTCGCACTAACGAGAGGAAAGGAAAAAGTGGGTAACTGATCACGCCCCTGTACTCTATTTAATAATTTGTCAGGTGTCGATGCACAACGGGAGGCGACACACTTCAAGAACCGAGTGCTTGATCTGGTGGATACATATTTGAGGAAGGAGCCTTCAAATCCTTTGGCCTTGCATCTAATCGTCCCTCTACTTGACCTAGTCGCCGGATCTGGTCAAGATGAACGCCAGTTATCGGATAAGGCGAAAGGAATCCTTCGGTCTCGCATCGGAAAAGCCAAAGAAGCGCCCGTTGGCGCAGAGATCGAGCGGGTAACCGAAGTCGCTACCAGTGTGCACGCGAAGGCACGAAAGGCACATTCGTCGGATCTTCTGGCAATTCTTAGCTTGTGTAGTGTCTACCTAGCCAAAATGCTAGTGCACGCCAAGGCCGAAGAATCGCTAGCTAAGCTATACAAGGAATCTCTCGAAGACTTCGCCGTCAGGAAGAATTCGTCTCTGAATCCGGCCTTCTTCCAAGACTTCATCAGAAGATTCCCTGGTCAGGCATGGAGCCTACGCCAGGACCTCTTAGATATAGCTCCAAAGGCCATCAATGCGTACCGTCAAACACAGGTCCTACAACTCTTGGAGCATCTCCTGGGTCTTCTGCCGTCAATTGTAAGTCCAAAATTGCCATTTCGTTTGTCTGCTAACAAGGCACCTTAGGTAGCACCAGATCAGGAGGTGATAGACTTCATGAGATCACTCAAGACAGCACTTCACGATTTTGCCGAAGAATGTTGCAAAGAGACGGGCAGTCTATCAACTGCACAGATGAAGGAGTTGTTCAAACTTGCGTTGACTGGAGTTCGGCAAACAAAACGCCTCTCTCCTTCGATCGTTCAGTCTGTTTGGGAGCCAACCACCTGGATTGCTCTTCAACAAAATGTCAAAACATCGCCGCGATTCAATACCTCGCCTGTCCTTCCCAAAATGTGCGAGCAAGTTGCGCGCATGTCGCAGAATTCTGATGAAGAGAAGAGCAAACCTACGAAGCGGAAAGCCGATCAAGTCAACGGTGATGACGCAGCAGGAAAAGAGTCGAAGAAAAGTAAACGAAAGAAGATCAAAGGAGATGCATAAACTAAAGGTTATTATCTTCGATTCGTAGGGATTCCATGGTACTCCTTAGGTCCTCTAAAGCAATATCTCTCATGATTCCGCTACTTTCCAAACATAGCTGAATTTGACGAGCTGCTTTCAACAACCTTGTAGAGGGGATTGTTAGCACGCGTAGGGAAAGATTGATATGATCTAATGACCTATTCCGTTTGATTCGCTTTTGCACCTCTTCTTGCATATGAGAGGATTTATCAACTGCAACAGCCAAGATGTCCTCCGGGACTTTGGCTAAACGGCCACATTCTATGCCGAACGATTCTGAGAAGTGAGAGTCAGAGTGATGTTGGAGCGAACTGTCCGACAACCTACCAGTAGCTAGGCCAGGGATGAGTTTGTAGAGAAAGGTTATTCGACGGATTCGGTCAATTCCAACATCCGCATCATAACTCATGTGAAGGTTCTGAACATCGCGGGGATACTTCTTGCTGAGTTTAGTAGCAACCAAGGGGTAGTGCGTAATGAAAAGGGTCTTGCATTTGACGTCTTGCACTAGGTGTTGAAGAGTTGCTCCGGCTATAGCCATCTGCGATGTACTGGTGAGATAAATTCAGAGTAAGACTACAGTCCAAACTTACACCATCGAAAGTTGACGTTCCTCGTCCGAGCTCATCCAGGATGACAAGGCTCTTGCTGGTGGCCGTTTTTAGTATCTCACTGGTCTCCGTCATCTCCATCATGAAAGTCGATCGACCGCGTGCCAGATCGTCAGATGCTAGTGACCTTGATGAGTAAGCCAGTGGAAGGTGCATGCAGATCATTGGGACCAACCTCCCATCCTCGTGAAAATAGAATCCAGAAGGCCCATCTTCAGAGAAGCTGCGGGAACATAGCTACCGATCTGCGCCATGAGGGCAATGAGGGCAATCATTCGTACGCATGAGCTCTTCCTGTAACCATTTCGATAAGTATTCAAAGGTATAGAGCACGGTAGACACAGACCCTCCCATGTTTGGCCCAGTGACAATTTTGCATCTAGCAGAGTCGTCGCCCAGTTTTATGGAATTGGTCACATAAGGTTGGTCACTGTATGCTTCGATCATTGGATGTCTACCATCAACAATCTCGAGACTGTCATCGTCAGTGAATTGTGGGCGTGTGTAGTCCTTCTGCAAGGCGACATGCGCAAGGCTAAGCAAGCAATCAGCCGTTGCGATCTTGTTGACCGCATCGCGCAGAGTGCCATAATAATCTCGAGATATGTCTTTTAGAAATGAAGCATATGCTTTATTTGATTCTGCCTGTTACATGTCAGCAGTCAGCAGCAGCCTTAGTTAAAGAAGTCTAAAGTCACCTCTAGCATTTCGCGTCTCCTAGCCTGTTCCTCGACCTTCATGATAACTGATGGTGGCTGGTATCGCGCTAGGTACTTCGTTCTGAGGTGTTTGTAAGCGGGTTTTCTGAGGTGTGGTTGTGAATTGATTACTTAGAATGCAAAATCCAATTTTCGGGTATTGGTCTGTTGTCAGATCTTTTCACCTCAATAAGGTACTATAAGAAAGTGTCAGCCAACGCCGCATGAGAAGTCAATAGCCTTACATCGTCATTTGCGACCATGGTCCATTTCAGCGAGGGCATTCTTAAAACTTTTGCAGCTTAGATGCAACTCGTCAGTCTGAAGGCGGAACACATGCATAGTTATCATACCAGCTTTTAGTTCAACCTTCAGCTCAGAGTCGATTGCCATCAGAGCCTAGAAAGCCTGTTAACTTGTAGAAGGAACAAGCGCGTCCACGAACCTTTTCATTACCGATTATTTCTGGATATTTTTCTGTATCGTTCCATATAGTGTCTTTCTTGCCTTCAGAGGCACTTTTCAGGTTCACAGCTCCGAGGAGTTGACGCATGGGTTCCTTGAGCTTGGGCAGCGAACTAATGATCTCATTGAGAACCGCAGATTTGAGACCAACGCTTTCAGGCGTATCAATGTCTTCAAAGGCAACCGCGATCTTGTTGAATGCTGGCAGCAGGATCGCAAGTTCCTGTGGGGTGCACTGTTGTGGAGATCAGAATCAGGGGGCAGCGAATTCGATGTGTAGAATGCGCCTACTTGTCCATACTGTATTCGACATAGGCCTTTGGCGAGATCGGGTAGGCGTCTCAGCACCTCACGAAGCTTCACAAGATTCTCTGAGGAGCTCTCAAGAATTTCTTCGACCGCATCCACGCGATCCTCTAATATTCTACAAGAGAATCAGCTCCCGGTCCTGAACGCAAAAAAAAAAAAAAAAAAAAAAAAAAAGGTCCAACAAGCCCATACCGTTTATCAACCAGCGGCCGTCCAACCCAGCTCCGGAGAAGCCTCGCACCAAACTTGGTTTTTGTTCGGTCCAATACCCACATCAAAGAACCTTTCGTAGTGTTGTCTGTTTCATTCCGGTATATTTCCAGGTTGATTAGAGTATTGGCAGCCAATAGCATGTGCGCTGTTGTTGTGAACTTGGTGAAGAATTTGGTTTCTAGAAAGGCATCGGCGATGCCGAATGCGGATAGGTATTTGATTGCGTGCGCGAGGGCGATCACCACGCGTTTTGGGAAATCGGTTATAGAGGCCATGAGCTTTCCTGGATCCGGAACTGCTTAGAGAGAGACTTCGGTCGAGGAGGCAAAGTACGTACCTGTCTTAAAACTCTCGGATGCGGCACCAAATTTGCGTTTATCTGTATAGAACTCCGAAACTTTCTCGAATGCCTCCGTGTATTCCATGAGGCGAGTAAACTCTTCAGTTCGCACTCGCTGGCCTGAGGACGTTATCCTGTAAACAGTCAGGTGCGTCCAATTCCTTCGCCTTTACCACTTACCCAGTGAAATGATATATCATTTTCCCTGTCTCTTCACTGAGTTTGTTCTTAGGTAAGAGCAGTTCTGAAGGGCGGGTATGGACTAGTCTAGTCTACGGTAAATAGTCAGAGGATTAGATGTATGAGAGGGTACAATCTCAAACCTCGAGCTCAAGCCGCATGCTCGTGTCTGCGTAAATGATCAATTTGCAGGATCGTACTTGAGTGAAGATACATACCATCGAAATCATCCCAAACAATGTCTCCCGTACTAGGACAGATGGAAATCATCCCGATGGAGACGTCAGGAGAGTTCTCCTTTGCCCTTTCTTCAACAAGACACATGAACGGGGGTGCAGTATACTTCTCTGTATCGTCGACGGAGTCTAGCTCCTCCACATAACTACGAAAGTTAGCATAGCGATCAAGGTAGGGTCCGAGAACTCACGTCGCAGCAGTGTACAAGTGGGTAACCTTCCTTTCGAAGACGGTATTACGATTGTCGCTCACTTTCTTCAAGGCAGCTGTTTCCATTTGCCCGACTATACCAACTCGATAACCTCTCGAAAGCAGGCTGATCCAACGTTGTTAAGATAATACTCATGACCGATTAATGTGGCACCCACTTCTTGAGATGAATATCACGTCGGTGGACTGGGATACCCGCAACGTGAAAGTTTCTGTCTTGGAACGCAACCATTCCAAGTTCTTTGGCTGCAACCTAAACGAGTTCATGTTAGAAGCGAGCCACAATGGAGGGCGAAAAGACGAAGTATCACTTTGGCGTCATCACCGAAGAATTTGTACTTGTAACCGACTTCAATCATGAGCAGGGTTCCTTGATTGTCCTTCTTTAGCTGAAGAATCTAATAGAAAGAAGATATTGAATTTAGCCAATGAACGTCGAAAAATTGTGAATGTCAAATTAGCTCACTTGTTTCTCTAAAGGTGTGTATGACTGTCCAGACGGTCCAATGTCAACCAGCTTCTTCGCTTTCGCCGGGGCTTTGACATTGGCCTTTCCCTTGCCCTTATGAGAGAACATCACGCTCAACTTTTCGAAACGGCTGTCTTCGTCGTCCTCAGAGGCATCCTCACTAGCTAGTCCATCCACGTCTATAGCATCACCTGGTTCGGATCCCACATTTGATATTGTTCTTAGGAAGGTACTGTTCTCTTGAAGAAGCTTCTTCTTAAAAGATTCATGTCGTTCTTTTTCAACCTCAGTGCGAGGCTTTGATGGGCCAGCCTCCGTTTGCTTCTCAGGGGAGAAACGCCAATTATCAGCAACGGCTGTGGAGCGCGCCTTGGAGGGTGTCTCGACAGAGGAAGGTCTTGTGTTCGCGGCATTCATGTTTTCAAATAGACGAGGACGTTTGCTTGGAAGAACGTCTTGTTCTTCGTCATCATCGTCAAGGGTCAAGTCAATATGTGTGCTAGGACGTTTCTTGGACTTCTGTGGTGTTACCGAGAAATATGCAGATATAGTTGGCTGCGCGCGAATAGGAGTAGAAGGCATCCAGATTGCGTAGTTTATGCAAGATGATCCAAGAAACAAGAAAAGTCGCGTCTTATGAAGATGGTGGAAAGGAAGCAAAGCTAAGTTAGTAACTGAGTAAGTAATGCCACAAATATTCACTGGAACTAATTACAGGGTCACTAGTGCACGTGATGGCGTCACTATTTTCCGCGCTTCCGCCGGACCGATTCGGCCACACCAATCCACCTCTAATTTCGACAGCCATGTTCCTCGCGCGACTCGGACGTCCTGGCTCTACCCGACTGGTTTTCAACCCTTCTCTATGGTCAAGAGCTAGTCTAAACACATCCAGAACGCGATGGCAATCGACAGTGGCACATGACGGACCTCCGGTTACCGACACGAATCGTGAGTTTCGTGTCCTGATATTGGGGAACGTCGAGACCAACACGTTCGTGGTTAGGTGCTGAGGCTACTCAGAAACGGTTCTGGAAGGATGTTGGGATAGAAAAACGTGGAGATTCATTAGCCGTCACGTTGGACAACCGTGCCCTCAAAACTCCTGCGGGCCAGACGCTCCTGCTTCCTGCAAGTAAAAGCTTAGCTGCTACTTTGATTGCAGCAGAATGGGATCATCAAGAGATTCTCCTGAAACCCCATGCGTTACCTATGGTAAGCTCTTCCCCACATCCTGGCCTGACGTCGTGTATTCACTTAGTAGACTTCCATCGTTTCAAGAGCGGTTGACGCTCTGCAGGACGAGGCTACTCGGAGCGAAGTCCGGGCGGCATTGCTTAAGTATCTGGACACTGATACTGTTTGGTGTGTGATGTGTCATTCATCTGGTATAATTCATCTTATATTGTTGTATTAGCTTCTTCCACAACAACCCAGAACCACTGGAACGGCTCCAGTCACAGTACTGGACCCCTCTGTTGGAATGGGCGAGAGAAACCTTCGATGTTGAAATAAACGTGTCGAATTCGGTCCTATCTGTCCGTCAACCTGAGGAATCCCGGCGGAAAATCAACATAGCTATGGAATCCTTCAACGAGTGGGAAATGGCAGGTATGGACAAATCGCAGGCTGCTGCTGGAACAACCTCGACCTACTAATCTATTTTAGCCATGGAACGTGCCACATACGCGTCGAAGTCACTTATCATCGCGTTGGCACTGGTGAAAAAGCACCTGACCGTCGAGCAAGCCTCACTCGCCGCGACCGTGGAAGTCAACAGCCAAATAGAGAGGTGGGGCGAGGTGGAGGATAGTGAGTTCCGGTCTCAATGCTCTCACTTGAAAGCTCTGACCACTCTAATAGCGCACGATGTTGACTATCAAGACATCAGGAGGCAGCTGGGAAGTGCTGCATGTCTGCTGACCACTGTATAGAGTCGTATCGACAATGGAAGCTTAATTGACTTTCTCGGGGTGAATTTAAATCTCATCTCAGAACATATCACCTGGACTGCAATAAACTTTGGTCGGGATTCTGGTGACCCTTTTGCCGGTACGAGTCATCCGGACGAACCTTCCATCCAAGTAATAGAGACCTATTGGTAAGGTTCATCCTTTTGCAAAACAGCAGGCGACAGATCAATATAGATATTATGTTCCGCGAAACTTCATTTGACCTTGTGTTAGTTGGTGTTGCTGCCTGGTTGTCAAATTACTGACTAAGAGTAAGGAAAATTCTGTCCAATTATTTGCGCTGATCACCGCTTTCAGTGATGGTTGCTCGAGGACCAATGGAATGATTCAGCGTACCCGAGGTTTCTTGCGATTTCAAACTTGATGAAGACACGGGGGAAAAAGCTGCTCCGCGAAAGTGCGTAAATTCATATTCTTGGCTCTTAAAAACTTCTTGGCTCTTGCAAACTGATGCCATATTCCCGCATCCCAGACATCGCTGCGTTCCAGAGATTGACAGCCGACGGCCCGACGCGACTCGCGTGCGCAACCGTCGGTTGATGCACGTGTTTTCCCCACAGATAGGAACCGATGATTTTCCCAGTGGCGACGGCCCCATTCCATGTGACAACCAAAGCAGGAGAGCTCGCCTCCCAGTTATACATCTGCGGTAACGGCGATCCAACAGACGTGGACCGCAATGAGCCGTCCGTACTGTGAACCCCCGGATTTCAGATCCACCCAACGTGGGGTGGGACAACAACTCAATGCTCCCGAGATCCGTTCAGATATATATAAAGTCCTGGGTCTTTTCCGTTCTGCAACAATTCCCCTTCGTCGAGGACTTGCATTTCACCACCAACACCCTCTCCAATCATCCAACTGAAAGAAATGCCATCATCTACTTTACTCGATTCGTTCGACCCCTTTGCGACACATCCATTCACGAACGGGTCAGGCCTAACACAGCAACCACCAAAGCCTTCCATGTATCCAGTACCCATTCGATCCTCCCACACCCAAACGTATTACCCCACCTCCCAATCACAGTACCCCGCACTATCAACTTCTTCCTCGTCGACTTCGAGCTCGTTCTCATCACCACCACATTCACCCAAACCGCAACGAGTGTCGACTTTTGGCGGAATCGCGCCTTCATCACCGCCACGTCAGGTGTTCGTACCGTTCCGGAGAGAGACCTCATCACCAGAATTGGTCCTAAAGAAAAGGTCGCCTACGCTAAGCGATTTGTCGCGTACCAAATGATCACTATACCCCGCATCTGACTATACCCAAACGTGTAAGCGACTCCCCTTTTCTTCACCGCCCCACATCTATTGATCACAAATCTGTCTTCTTTGTCGCTTCTTCCCTTCTTCATTCTATTCAATCTTCTTTCTATAGTACGACAGCAGACGACAGCATTTTCTACCAACACCACCCACTACGTACTGTATGACCTATGGAACAGTTACATCATACCTCTACTATTAAGCAGATCCCCCCATTCCGCTTGCACCTGTTTTTTCTATTGCCCAATTTATACCGTTTCTTTTGTGATTCGCACATCTTGGCACCAAAACCTTTTGTCTTCACAACTCCTTGGCGATCGCGCCTATTTCCAAATCGCCTCGACTTTTGTCCGGCAACCGATCATAATGTTTTTCATTTGTCTTTTGCTCCGTTATAAAGTGCTCTCAGCCCCTGTTCGATTCTAATCCACCTTTCCTCCTACCCCCTTCTTCCCACCTATCTTCTCTTCCGCCATCGTCGCATACCTCGCCTCACTAGTGGCCAGTATAATCTCTACTCTAATGGCATAATCTCCAGCGTCATTATCCGTCACCACTCAAGTACTCCTGAATCACACCCATCCTTGACCTTTACTTCTTGCGATTGCTTTTGTCGACGCCAATGCCTACGAATTGAAGAGAAATTCGACCCGTACGTATACTTTATTTTATCACTTTTTTCACCCTTCTGATCACGAATTTTAAGCCAGGCCTTCTGTTTGCGTAGACGGAGGTGAACGACTGGATTGGTGCAATATTAGGTGCTCATCTCCGCTTGCCACTGTGTGTGTATCTCCCGCCACTTTTGTTCACATTCCATGGGTTTCGTTTACTCTATTGCATCTTCAAACTGTGCGCTAATCTAGCTCTTCCTGTTGGTACCGCTGCATACTTATTTTGAAGTCTATGTATGTACATCATGATTTTCTGTTAGTGTGAAAGACTACTTATATTTGATCTCGCTCGGAGTTCCTGCTGAAGATGAACTTGCGTGCATCTTGGCTTGAAAAATCTACATTCGTTTCGATCTTTCAGAATTAAAGTTCAACGCATGATACACCAAGCTGATATCAGACCCCAAACTTGAAGGGTCTTGCTCTTTGTTTAGTGCCATCTTAGCGGTCACAACTTCGCCTTTTGTTGTACCTTTTGGCTTTGTATTACATTGAAATTAATACATTGGTTTCGCCGTTTGGGTGAGGTGGCCCATGCACCATCCACGAAAATCGACGCGAAGACAACTGGACGACACCAGTGCGAGTTATTCTTTGCGGACAATAGTCCGAGAATAATTATTTTCTACATATCCCAGTGGACACACATCTAGATAACGAGGCGCCGAGGCGCCGAAGCGGAGCGAGTTCTGTTTAGCATCCCTCTTGGAGTTTTGTTCTTTTGTTATATCATATATGCTTTTGCTTAATATATTGAAATTAATACATCTCTTATTGTCGTGATCTTCCGATCGGTGCACGTTTCGCTGAGTTCATGTGAGGTGGCCCATCCACCATCCGCAAAAAAGCGACATAACGGCATGAAAATAGTGCGAGTTGTTCTTAACCCGGCGTATGAGGGCGGAGGCAATGTCAAAATGACCTTGGTGAGGATGAAGACATTACCTTTTTTTCGTAAAGACATTCGTTGCCCATATCCCTAGGTTGTCCTGTCACCGGAATTCAGATGAATTGCTTTCTTTGCGAGAGTATGATATTGTTGGCTACGAATAAAATTTGGTCCTCAAGTGTCGTGAGGAGCGAGCCGCAGGCTCGGCGACAAACGACGCACCCCGTGTGGATGGGGCGGTTGATGATATTTTTAAATCCGCATGGCTTACCAAATCAGCAAATCTCGCTCTCCTCAAAAATACTAGGTTCAAGCAGCGATATTGTTGTTGCGAGACCCGATTCGGGGACAAAAAGGGAGGATCCCAACGGCTTCGTCTACACCACATGATAAGGTTCTGATAAGTTTGTCAGAGAAAGCGTTGCTGAACTGAATTCACTCAGGCTGTGGACATCGAGACTCAATATCGGCGCCGAAGCGAAGCAAGGCGGATATCTTGTATTGAAATATCAATCCCACGGACGAATCTTTTGCTTGTGATTCTCTTCGGCATTCACCTGGTCGCGCTTCCAGATATATCCTACACTACAGAACGGTCTACTCCATCCAATACGTAGTCGTCGCAACTATGCATATTTCTTGAAATTTTATTTTGTACCAATCTGCGTGCCTGTCGGGACGGGCTTCGCTACTGACCGACGAATCACCGTACAACGCGATCGACACGGAATAGAGTTTGACAGTGATTTCTCCATGTTCTTAAGTCATGGAGATCGTCATAGAGCTCGTCGTAAAACGTGTTCTATGAGGTCAAGATCGGTCGCTCCAGCGTAAGAGACTAAGAGAAATCAATTCGGTAGAATCAGGTAGAACCCAAATGATGTCGTCTCGATCTTCTCGAAAGTAGGGAGATAGGAGAGAGAATACCCGAGATCTGCCTTATTCTGCTTCCCGCGAACCGTCAGATAAAATCCACTTGGATAATTCCCTAGATTCTAGGGATCCAAGGAGCGCTGATGAATGTCCGCCGCCGACATCTGGCCATGTTTCTCAATTCACCGCCTTATCAATAGGAAGTCACCCAGCGCTTTTGCTTCCCTTTGGTTCTAGAATATAATCCAAGCATAGCAGGGGGGATACTGCGACCATCACTGAGTTGCCGTTTATACTTTGAGTCCTCTATAAACTTCGACAGTCGGCGTCGGTCGATGCTTAGAACATGCATAAATCCGTCAGTATCTCCGTGCTCTGAGACTAGTCTTGCAGGAGTGCGCCACCTTTGAGCAATACTCCCACTGCTTTTCCAAATTCTAAGCGCTTGCGAAGTGTTGTAAATCCAAGATTTATCCATGCCACCACTGCTTCTGTAGGACCCTTTGCGAAGGACACAAGCGGCTCCGATCAACTGTCAGTGATCTTATCTAAAACGTACTGTGTTAAGCGAGATTCGATCTTTGGTTCGATCACCCAAAGGGACAAGCCAATTCATCGCCCTAGATCCTTGTCTTCAAGGACACTCGGTTGTTACGGCCCATAGTTCTTCTGGCAGATACTTCTCTCAAATCGAGGGTCTTCGGCGACAGAAAATCTGTCAGATTTATCTATGAATCCGCCTCCTCTACCACCACAGAGCGTTTACACCAGTTGCTGGTGCGAAGAGAATGTCTATTTGCTGTGTAAGGTCCTTCTTTCCGATACAGAGATTGTAAAGCTCTGGCAGCCTTACGCGGTGTTCATTTCGAATCGAGACCAGACTGTGAGTTTGATATCAGTAGTCGACCTCGTGAAGTTGTTGAGAGCAAGTTCTCTCGTCTCGTAGGTTGCCCTGTGGTACCAAAAACTAGCGAAAACAGATGGCAGGGTGGTCATCTGGGACTATCATGTCATCCTGGTGCTAAAGCCCCGAGTTGACAACTTGAATGCTCAAAGAAATGCCAGCTGCTGGGTATACGATGCTGATACCACATTACCCATGCCATCCGAGTTCGAAGGTATCTAGCGACCATTTTTATTCGAATTTGAATCAGACTAACATGCTATTCAGAATATTTTTCTATGACATTTATGGAGGGTATTCCCGAACAATACGAAAGGTAGAAAAGCTATAGTGTATGACGCTCGTATGTTAATACAGTACACAGTAAATTCCGGGTCATATCTGGGGATATTTTCATCCAGCATTTTGCCTCCGACAGGTCCCATATGGTAAGATCTCTATTACTCTGTTGATCTAATGGCTGACCCCATCACTTCATCAAAGCTGGCAGAGGGGTCCCCAGATGGTGATGGTGGCGCAAGGCTAACGAGCACTAATGTTGGTAGCAAGGTCTACAAATCACTCCCACCAGTTTATCCGCCAATCTGTGGTATAGGTGCTCTTCAAAAAGGTATTACCAACAATTTGATGTCTCATTATGTGTCGATGAGTGCGGTTGAGAGAGGCGATACTAGTGACTTTGGAAATGTTCTTAGTCTGGGTGAAGTTAAGCAGTTTTTTGGGTAAATAATAGATCAAGCCTTATTCGACAGATGCAATATTCTTCTTTGTCGAGACTATCAAAAGAGGACACTTTACAGTGCAATGGAGGTTAATTAAGCCCAAACCGCCACAGCGTGACAGCTCGAATAAGGCAAAGCTTGTGTGACAACGTGTGCCCTTTCAACCCGTCACGCTTGTCGAACTTTTCTGAACTTTGAAGTCCACCACCAGTTTCCCTATTTCTTCCTTGTATTTCTCCCGTTGTACTCCAAAACCACGATGAGCTCCGTAGCATCTGCATCAGGCTCGGTGAACGGCCACTCTCACACCAACGGATCCACGACTTATGGCGAAATCTCAACCGAATCTTCTTTTGACGCCAATGGGAGTTCGCCTTCGTCCTCGTCTTTGCCGTTGAATGGCTATGCGCAGTAGGTCATCTGATATCCTTCTAATCTGTTTCTCTTTGTATTCCGTCTCTGAGTGTCGATTGCGCGCCGGAAAGCTGTTGCTAAAATCTTGGATGGGGTGCTGACTTTCCCATCCTCAGGCCCCAGTTCCAGACCAACCACAATGAAGAGGTCATTCACCATCTGTACCATTCGGGCTTTCAAACGGGTGTAAGTCTCTCTTATAATATACATGACTACAGCTCACATTCTTTCTATTCTAGAATTACGCCGACACGATTCTTGTACGTTTTTATTCCTGGGGATAGTCCGGCGTTTGACGTGTCTCTTTTTAGCATGTGCACCAAAATGTATATCGACTTCATGCTATTATCCTATCGCGTTCACCATATCTTGCGCATCTTATGTCCACCTCACCGCAAACGAGTGGACAACGCGTCATTTACGTTCGTGCAGAGGAGGAGCCGGAGGTCGATCAAGAGGTACGTTTGTCAGAACTTCTCAATGGTGGTAAATATGCTTACTTGGTGCCTTGTACAAAGGGCTTTGCAATAGGTGACTATTCACCCGGTTGAACATTTACCGTTCGATACTAAACTTCTGACCTATAGCCCTGGGATACCTTTATTCGGCCGTTTCGCTGAACCTCATCCGACCAGAAAATGCACGAGCTGTCCTGGCGGCGGGATGTTTCTTGGGTGGTATGGAGGACCTGTGCTTATACGCTTTCGGGGTTTGTAAGGAGTCCATGTCTGTGGATACCATTGGAACATGGCTCAACTTTGTGGGTACCTTGCCCTCGCCGTCGGACGGTTCTGCGACTCCCGAGATGCCATCACCCTCGGTCTTTGGATTATATGCCCAAAGACTGAGAGATGAAGTCTTTCATTTCCTCGTTATTACGCTGCCCAAGGACCTTGAGGCCCGACACCCCCAACAAGATCCTTCATCAGATCATAGTGGCCGCGACGTATTACTGCAAATTTACTCAAGAGTGCCTTTTGAGATGTTCAAGAGCGCTGTGGAGTCTCCCACCTTTGTCTTTGGTTAGTTCTGCCTATCTTTCTTTTCGGCGACAATATTCACCCTGACCCGTATTCGCTTCCTTTTTACCCATAGGATCGGACCAGGCGCGGTTCAAGTTCGCAAAGGATGCCATCGAGTTGCGGAAGAGAGGAATTGCACGTGGCCTTGGTGCGGAGGAGACGGTGGTATTAGCATTCGGGCAGAGTAGTTTTGGGAACACCGTTCACGTCACCCGGAAGATGCGCAAGCGCCCTTTGTGGAAGGTGAACTCGTAGGGGGTTACATGTGCTTTTGTACCTGCTAATACACGCATGGGTGGTTGTTCCTCAGTGCCTCAGAATGACGCTCCTGAAATCAGGACGGTAAAAACGTGGCGAGAACGTGGTGGTCGTGAGAGAAGACAGCGAGTCCTATATAAGGATAAGTTTCGGGCATTACCTTTTGCTTTGGCAGATTTGACAGTCGACATTGTCTTCCGAACAGCAATTAAGGTCGTTCGGGGGAGTATAAAAGCCAGTCGAAGTCATGAAGGATGTTGGTGACTTACCACCCCCAGCGCTTCTCTTCCTAGCGCCACTGCAAGTACTATCGATGAAAATGTTCCCATGGACCCGAGACGCGCTAATCACGGGAGCCAGGGCTCGATAAAGTCCATGATGTTATAAGAACACGAGCATGGCTTCAGCCTGGACTAAACTTCACCGGGCCTTCTAATGGCAGCCACCACCTTCGATCTCTTTTTTACCGGCAGGGACGACCCCCGCAGCTGTGTCATTATCGGCGAGGACACAAAGCCTCTCTACTTTTGCTTTGAGACGGCTGAAAGAAATCTCATGTCCAATTCACGAACGATGGTGGGTCTGGCGTCTATGGCACGGCGTGACAAACTAAGAAGCGCTCTCATTCTCCTACCTCCGGTTCAGGTATACAGAAACAACAAAGAGGTCTGCGCCAAACTAGATTGGAGTCCAGGAAACCATCTAGGAGGCGCCACCATTGGAACCAGAACAATACCCATGTCGCACTTGGTGATGCCAGGCTCATCGACCAGGTAAATCCCCTTTCAACACGCACCATCAAAGAGATGACCTGTTGACGCTCGTCGAACACCGACATTCTCCCAGTGCACGCGCTTTCTTGTCATCCGACGGCAAGAGATTTGAATGGCGGCGGAATCGCGATAATCCAACCTCGTATGATGTTCGCACCTTCCACCTTCTATAGCTGTTCTACCTCTCAACCCATGTCAGCTTTATTCAGGTCCAAAAGCCATCGCTGTCTTTCGGCGCTTCACCCAAGCAACAGCAATAGGTCCATCACACGCGCTCCTCCAATACAGCTTCAATCATGATTGTTTGCTAGTCGAAGCCCTCGTTGCACTATGCGTAAACCGATGGATAGATCTTCATGGAGTGTAGAACCTTGCTTTCCTCTTGCTTTCTGGGGCTTTGTTCGCTTTGTTTATTGGTCATTCCATTTATTTATTAACTACTGCAATGGAAGAAGGGGGAACCCAGGAAATCAAAACATATATCCAAAGCAAAGTATAGAATCAGATTAGCATGCAAAATGTCCAGAAATGATCGAAATTTACAAAAAGAATTCAAATTATGAGTTGTTCATCGCTCCCAGCATGCGATCAAGGCGCTCCTCCACGGTCCAGTTGATGTCATTCGTCGATAGTGAGGATGAAGTGGAATGTCCTGGACGACCGTTGGGGGCATTGGGTACAATATTGAAAGATCCCGCATCCGCGCCTTGTGAAAGACTCTCGATTAATCGGCCAATCTGAGCCGACGAGCTATAGAACACCTACAAACCCTATTGAGATTTGGTACCTGACTTTCGATAAAGGAACCGCACCTTGGTCTCAGGACGTGTTTTCCCTTGTTGCTGGTTTTTCTTCTTGGAGATGAACGAAGTTACGCTGCCTCTCGACCCTGATCGGCTATGCCCTTTCGCGAAGAGTTGAGGGCTGTCGTTGCTAGGCTCGCGGGTTGAATATTCTGACGTGAAGCTGGTGGGACGGGAATACACAGATTCATCATCATCTCGTAGGCCGTTGATAATGCTCCTGTAAAATTTCTATGAGAAAGAGATAGCGGAGATGAACGAAATACTCACCACACAGTCTCACCATTGGCTAATTGAATAACCTCCAAAGCAGGTTGATCGTTTGAGCTTTGGCCATCAGCAGCAGGATCAACTACTGCCATACTTGCTGCCCGGCTTTCACCAGCGTACATGTCGTATCTACGAAGGAAACAACTGTCAGAACGGTGGCAATGGATACCTAAAATTACTCACAAAGAATCATAAGTTGAGTTAGACTTCTCATTGGGACCGCCGGTTGACGTGGATGGCGCAGACAGCATTTTCTCTCCCCCTTGCCCGAGGAAGTTCGGTAATTGAGGCATCGGAGGCAGACCATCAGCAGAGAAGCGCCTGATAGCTGGTGACTTTGGGGGTGGAGGCGTTGGTGCGCGATCGTGGAGAGAACGGTTAGATACCGACGTCGCACTAGCTCGCTTACGACGCGTTGACGTCTTGCGCTGTATGAGAGCCGCAAATTCGGGTGCATCATTCGCAAAAATAATTGTCCTGCGAACAACAACGCTATTGGTGTTGTCAGCCTGACCCTCCCTGGGTCGACGCAATTGGTCAGTCCTACGGGTAGAGGGTTTTCGCGAAACCGTCTCTTCCGGAGTAACCGGACTATCAGGCACCAGAGACTTGCCGTAATCTGTAGGTGTGGCAGTCTGTTCTGAGCTGGAGCTTCCAACATATGCAACTTGGGGCACATCGCCTGACTCGTTTGAGGTTCCAGGCCTTGACCCAGATACAGCGACTGAATTGTTCCTCGCAAGAAGATGATTTCGCGATGAAGTAGACCCAGAACGAGCAAGCAAGTCATTGAGTGCGTTTTGATCTAACCCAAGGTTAGTGGCAGCGGCGAACAACTGCTCCAGAGCGGCAGCCGATTGTGAGGCATCCATACTACCTGGACCAGAGGCATGTCCTGCCCCAGTTGCTGGTGGTTGCGACGACGACGGGGTGGGACTTGAAGGTGGATTCGCAGGAGGAAATCTTGAGTACATCGGCCGCGGTTGCCCTGCAGGACGTGATACCACGTTGTGGCTTCTGTCGGTAGGTGTTGTGATTGCCTTAGGCGTCGTAGGGTCAGCGCCTGCGCTGCGGGGCGACAGGGGCAGGTTCGGTGATAAAGGTGACACTGCTCGTGGCTCTTGATGTTCATGTTCGCCACGTTCTAAAGGAACGGAAGGTGAAGCAGATGGCATTTCTGACATCCGTTGCTTGTTCCTGAAACGCGCCATAAAACCTTTGAGCCCTGGCCCACTAGACGCCGGTGGACTTGTCACAGGAACCTTGAACCTGGTTGAGTCAGAGGCGCTCGATGGTCCTGAAGGGACTTGAGGACTGAGTTTGGCAGGGTCATAGTATGCGGTCTGGCTCGCGGGAGGTGTCCTGAGGACTTCAGGTGCTGAAGGTTCCTCGCCAATTGGGACCACCGGTTTTGCGCGTAGAGACCCCCTTAGCTTCCTGAATCTGGAACCGAGCTTTGATGGTCCAACATTTCCATTGACAGAAGTAGGTAGGGGTACTGTCTCGACGCTTGTTGTAGTCGACACGAGAGTGGGCGTCGATATCTGGCTGGGACTCACGCGTCTCCGAATAGATCCCGTATGTCTCAGTTCAGGTAGATTGACCTTTGAGGGATTCTTGTTAAGTGCGAGCATAGCAGCATCAGCCTTTTGTTGCACTTCCCGAGTAAGTTCAGCTTCCTCCTGGGGCGTTTGGGGGATTCTGGGTGTGGAAGGGTTTCGAGTGTGAAGATAGGGAGAAGGAAAGACCAGTGGTGCGGCAGGCTCTGGAGGAGGTGCTGGAGGAGAAAGAGAAGGTGAAAGAGTGGAGTGGTTATCAGAAAGTGAGGGTGTAGTGGCAGTGGCAGGGGTTGCAACAATTATAGGAGTGAAGACGGGATCAGTGGTACTTGACCCAGAGGATGTAGATGCGATAGGTTGAGGAAGTTCGGATGGCATAGATCTGGTAGGTTCGAATCGAACAGTCTCGTCCTCGTCTTTGGCTTCTTCGCCACCGAAGAGAACACGGGCTAAATCACGTCCGCGACGAGTATTGGGAGAAAGCTCCTCGGTCGATGGTTGTTGAGAAGAAGTACTAGTATTGAGTGCAGCAGGTTGATCCTTGATACTCTCAACAACTGAGTTCAGGAGAGCGCTGGCTTTGGAGAATTGCTCGTCCACTGCATAGGCAGGAGATGCAGGGGGTTGAACCTGAGGTGGGGGACTAGCAATCTAGGAGTGTTTCAGAGGCATATCGAGATTGGTGAATAATGAAAAACATACTCGGGAATAGTTTGATTGAGAAGTTGACGGCCTCCTCCTTCTCAGTGCACTAGGTGCACGATCCCTAGGATCCGTGTTCGCGATTTTCATAAAGGCGGCAGCAACCAGCTTTTCCTGAATCACTGCTATGTCCGCCTTCTTCAGCCCCCCATATTTCTTAAGCACATCTTCTGCATCCATGTCACCATCCTCTGCTGCTGAATCGTCTGTTGATTCATCCTCCTCGCCTTCGGCAGCCAGCTTTTCCTTGGCTGCACTCAGATATTTCAAATCATGCCAGGCAGTTTGCTGCTCCTTTGCATCCGAGAACACGCTGAGCACCTTATCGGGTGGGTCATCCCATGAATGGAAGCTGGACCCCACTGAATCAAGCGATGAACGTGAAGAGTTGGCTCCACCACGAGCCGCGAAGCCACCGAGACCGGAGAACGAAGAGAGGTGAAAAGGGGAGGGTGAAGATGGTGGAGAAGACGAAGGCGGGTTCTGTCTGGAAGATCTCTTGGAGCCGGAGTTGTGCCGAGGTGAAAGGTCGAAATGGGAGAATGCAGGTGAGATTGGTGACCGCTGTGCCTGACTCTGGGATGGAACTTGTTGAGATTGAGTGGGCGTCGGTGATCGAGGAGCATGAGTGGCAGCCAGGATAGGTGAGCCCAAATCAACATCAGGAATGTATGACTGGGGGCTTTGCTCTGCAACTGTGGTAGCCGCCGACGCGAACGAATACTGAAGGCCTTCGCCTGTGTCCAACATAGGTGAATCAGGCAGCGCGGGCGACTTTAACGAACGAGGTGCTGGTTTGTTGGCCATGCCCGCGCCAGCTCCAATGGTTCCATGGAAATCCGTACTTGACATTCCACTATCCGTCGTCCAACTGCCACTCCTGCTATGCGTATGTCTGTGCCCGTTTCCGTTGCCCATACCATTCCCGTTGGTATTAGGTGTCCAGATGACGTTTGATGGGGTGCTAGGACGAGAGTTTGGTCTGCTGCCTGGAGACACAGCCATGGGTTGAAACGGCGGGCCCGAGAGCGGCGAAGCTGGCCTTCGCCGTCCGAGAAGGGATGAGTTAAGTGGGCTTTCGAATTCAATCGATGGACTAGAGTCGGCCTTGTTCTCATCTCCATTTGAGTTATTGGTGGGCGTGGGCGTGTACCGCCCGTTTGTGGTGCGCTGCAAGAAAAGAGGTGCAGCAGCCATTGGGATTACGCCAGAGGACGTCGAGTCGCGTCTTATTTTCGTCACAGGAGTGGCGTTGTTGTTAGAGGGACTGTAACCTGAAAGCGTTGCTGTGGGCGATGCAGGCGGATCAGTTAGATACGGTGACTGTGCTCGTGGCGTCGTGGAATGAGACCTCTGCTCGTCAAAGTCGAAATCGCGCGGTGTCATAGGCCGAGGCATTCCGGGTACATAGCCAGGAACGGTCTGAGTCCTCACGGGCACTGGGGATGCCCGCCTTTCACTGAACTCGTCGTGAATGGTTTTGTCAATGGAGATCGCCATGCCGCCTTCGAAGATGGATGAAGATGTGGATGGAGTTGTTGATATGTGTGAGGCGTGGCTGTTCCTCTATACACATCAAAAAGTGGCAACATCAGAGGCGTTAAACTCAAAAGGACAACAAAGACGCACCACATCACCTGTACCAGAACCCTGATCCAGACTCGACCTCTGAATAGGCACAGATCGGGGTAAAACTATCTCATCCTCAACCTCATCCTCTATCTCCTTGATAGCTTGTTCTATTGCAATAGACGCGCGTTTTAACACGACCGGACCAAGACGTTTCTGAAGGCGATACTCGGCGTCGGTAATGGAAAGCCCATGAGTAGGACTCGGACTGGGGCTTGGACTGCTGGCATTGAAACTTGTACTTGAACCCAGGCTCTCGCCCAAGGGTGCTGGTGGAATGAGAGGTGCTGAATGAATGGATACGGAACCGTTTTCCGTGCTGGCACCGGCGTTTGGACTTGACTGCACAGATACTGGTGGGCTGGTTCCGTCTGGTGTCGTTGGTCGTAGGCTGGTGCTTGACATGTTGTGCGACGCCGCCATGGAGGCCTCGGTTGGGGTCAACGACACTGTACGCGTGCTGCTGCCCGAACCCTTCGCAGATGCACCAGACGAAGGCGCAACGCTCTTGAGGTATGTGTAATCCCTCAACCGTCCTGACCCAAATAGGTTGTTGCTGTACCGTTTCGTCGTGCGTGGGGTACCCGTACTGGTGGTGCCAGTTGAGGAGCTAATACTCGTCGTGGATGCAGACATGGCTGACCTAACTGAGTTCCTCGATGCATCGTCTGTGCCAGCACTAGCCCCTGATGATGAGCCTACGTTCTCCTGGGACGCTGTCGGCGTATGTGTATGTCTCCCACGTATCCGTCCCAAAGTTTCCAGCAACATATCTTCTTCCTCTTCGCTTATCTGGTTCTCTGCTCCTTGTGCGCGTTGGTTGGCGAGCCTAGAGCGAAGGTCGTCAAGAGAGACAGGGTCGCCTGTTGAAGAGCGGAGTAGGGAGAACCGACGAGAGAGGCTAGATAAGTAGGTTAGTATGCAACGAATGAAAGTGACGATGAAGGAAGGGAAGAAGGAAGAAATGCAGGGGTACGACAGTAGAATACAAGGTTAGCTAAACTCACTCGGGCAAGATGAGCGACGTGCGAAAGTCGTTGGTTGGCGGGAGCTCAGGTAAAGCGTTGCTCGGCGGCGAGTCGAACGGCAAGGAGCTCGTCGGGATATGAGTCCTTTGCGCGTCGGACTTTTTGCTGTTGGACGTTCAAGTGTGTGTACAAGTTCAAGGATTGCAAATGGAGATCAAAAAAAGGGTTGTGTTGAAGAGGAATAAGGGCGGGGGAGGTGAGCCGGGCAAGTTGTCTTGTTGATGGACAGTGCAAGCTTACCGGAATCTATGCATCGGTTCCTCGCTTTATACACGTTTCCGTTGGCGTTAGCGTTTGTTGGAGATAATTTCGATAGAGATTGGGGCTACCAGTCTACTCAGATAGCCAATTGCACTCGATTCGGCCAACTGGGCAGGCAACGTGTTGAACACGAGTTCGGGCGTGAAGCAAAGTTCACGGGTCTAGAAAGGAAGGGTCTTCGCAGGGTTTTCAAGTTCTATTTGGGACCTGGGTTGGAGATTAGATAGACATAGAGAGAGGCGCTAGAAGAAAAGTAGCTGGCGGTGGGTGAACAGAAGACAGGATCAACGTCCCAAAGCGAAACGGAATCAAGCGCGTCGACGTCGGTGGAAAAGATTGATTTGTTCAACACTGTCCTCCGAAGCACTGCCGCACGACATTGCCACATGCGTCACGGTATTTTTGGCACTGACCATCAGTAAATCATGTACTTACTACTCGGTGATCACACTCATGAGAGAACAGGGGTATGGATTTTGTATGCATAGATAAGCAAGTACCATAGTGGTACGTAGAATTACATGAGACAGATTCCTTCACTTCTTCAAGATGGCATGAAGGCGCAGATGATTGAGCCATAATGTGCAGTCAGAGTGCTGGTTCGAAATCAGGAGATCAGATCACGGAAATCACCAATTATTGGCACTCACTTAGCCTATGTGGCATACTTCTTCGTCCACTCCTTAGCGGTAGCCAGGAATTTGCTATGATCATTTTTGAGCAGCTGGATAATGTAGATAAGCGCCAGTTGGTCGGGGTATGCTATTAGATATCTTACAGCAGCGATGTCCGGCTCAAAGGGGTCGTCTGCGCTTGGGTTGTTCAGTTTCTCTTGGATGATTGAGAGTACTGAGAGAATTTGGTAAGATGGCACATTTGTGTCAGTAACAGATTGACATGCGTGAAGAGGATTCAACTATGCTCACCACTGGATAGTGTGACCGTCGGCTTCCACTATGTTCAAGTCAGAAGCGATGCACCTGCAAATCCATAGACACAGCGCTCACATCGTCTCGCAGGATGGGGACGCAGATCGCACCCTCGTCGTTGATCCCAGGATGGTAGATCTTTGTAGTGAAGGTCACCTGCGCATAAGAAAGGATTGTCAGCTGGTGTGGACACTGACAGGGAATATGCAAGGTGTCAGGTTATTGCAAAAGGACTCACGGACGGAGCCTTGAAAGGGTAGTTCTCGGGTAGTGAAAGGTTGAAAGCGTAGCTTCCTCCTTTGTATGGCGAATCTGACTATGGAGAGATGGTGTCATCACTCGGGAAAGACGCGGAATGGATAGGAATTTTCGAGAGGATGCTCACCTCAGCCTTTATTGTGCATTTCCATTCAAACATGTTATCATCTTTGACGTCGATGGTGATTCCCTGTAGCGTTCTTCAACGGTGAATACAGGTCTCGCAATTTGCCCAACGATCGAAGAGTTTTTTCTACTTACACTCAATGGGTTTTCGTTTAGTTGTTTCAGTTCCTAAAGAGACGCGAATGCAAAGCGTTTGCGATGGTTGGCTCGAAAGTTTGCGATAAACTTACGCGTTGAATACGTCTAGATGAATGAATTAGTCGCGTGCAAGCTTATATATTGGAAGAAGTACCTGATTGCTGTCATTTTAGCCGGCGTGGATATATAAGGTGGTGAAATAGGAGTGGGGTTGAAGACTTAGCGGTGGGTGTAGCTAGTCTAAGTCGATGAGACTCGTCGAGAGTCAGCGGCCTTCTAGATTAGATAAGTTGGTGGCTATGCTGATCCACACGAATATCTGTGGTTG
>Ga0247742_10000326_pt1 | contig 40728 bp, 29 predicted proteins | sample UWRJL208509C2_FD_180944 | JGI IMG/M metagenome (GOLD analysis project Ga0247742, IMG submission 180944) | Plant litter microbial communities from Arlington Agricultural Research Station in Wisconsin, United States - UWRJ-L208-509C-2 | ecosystem: Environmental > Terrestrial > Plant litter >...
TGCCTGCCACGCGCTCGGCGATGTCGCCGGTGCTCAGCTGGGCCGCGCCGGTGATGCCAGCGAACGACACATAATACAGGAAGCCCGCAGCGGCCTCGCTGAGGGCCGTGAGGCGCTTCTGTGTCGTCGTCGGCGAGGCCAGCAGGATCTGGTCGAGACCGGCCGCCCGGAGGGGCTCGAGCACGTGCGACTCCTCAAGTGGACAATCCACCATCAGGACGCCATCTACGCCCTTCTCGACGGCATCTTCGGCGAATTCCGTATAACCGTACATTTCGATGGGATTGAGATACCCCATCAGGACGATCGGCGTTTCGTTGTCCGTCTCACGGAAAGCCGCGACCCAGGCCAGGACGTTGTGCAGGCCGACACCCTTGGCGATGGCTCGCTCGCTGGCGTGCTGGATGACCGGGCCGTCGGCCATCGGGTCGGAGAACGGCACGCCCAGCTCGATCACGTCGGCACCGGCGGCGACCAGGGCATGCAGCATCGGCACGACATCGTCGGGAGATGGATCGCCTGCGGTGACGAAAGGAATCAGGCCTGTGCGGCCGGCGGCCTTCAGCGCCGCGAAACGGCGTTCGATGCGGCTCATCAGAGTTCGATCCCTTCACGCTCGGCGATGGTGTGCACGTCCTTGTCGCCACGTCCGGAGAGGTTGGCGAGCACCAGGCCGTCCTTGGGCAGTTCCCGCGCGAGCTTGATCGCCTGGGCGATGGCATGGCTCGACTCCAGCGCGGCAAGGATGCCCTCGGTGCGCGCCAGCAGATGGAAGGCTTCGAGCGCCTCGTCGTCGGTGATGCCAACGTACTCGGCACGACCGGCGTCCTTCAGGAAGGCATGCTCGGGGCCGACACCGGGGTAGTCCAGGCCAGCCGACACCGAATGCGTCTCGACGATCTGGCCGTTCGCATCCGACAGCACATAGGTGCGGTTGCCGTGCAGCACGCCCGGCTTGCCGGCCGCGAGCGAGGCAGCATGACGGCCGGTCTCGATGCCGTCACCGGCGGCCTCGGCGCCCACGATGCGCACATCGCGATCGTTGAGGAACGCGTGGAAGATACCGATCGCGTTCGATCCGCCGCCGACACAGGCCGTGATGACATCAGGGAGGCGCCCGAACTGTTCGAGCACCTGCTCGCGTGCCTCGCGGCCGACGATGGCATTGAAGTCGCGGACCATCTGCGGATACGGGTGCGGACCGGCCACCGTACCGATAATGTAGAAAGTGTCGGCGACGTTGGTGACCCAGTCGCGCATCGCTTCGTTGAGCGCGTCCTTCAAGGTCTTCGAGCCCGACGTGACCGGCACGACTTCCGCGCCGAGCAGGCGCATGCGATAGACGTTGATCTTCTGGCGCTCGATATCCACCGCGCCCATGTAGACCACGCACTTCAGGCCCATGCGCGCGGCGACCGTGGCGCTGGCCACGCCGTGCTGGCCGGCACCGGTCTCGGCGATGATCCGCGTCTTTCCCATGTGCCGGGCAACGAGCGCCTGGCCCACGGTGTTGTTGATCTTGTGCGCGCCGGTGTGGTTCAGGTCTTCACGCTTGAGCAGGATGCGCGCGCCGCCGACGTGCTTTGACAGCCGCTCGGCGTGGTACACCGGGCTGGGGCGACCGACGTAGTACTTGAGGTCGCGATCGAGCTCGGCGATGAAGGCGGGATCCGTGCGCAGCTTCTCGTAGGCGGCGGTCAGTTCGGCGAGCGGCTCCATGAGCGTCTCGGCCACGTAGATGCCGCCGTAGTCCCCGAAGCGCCCATGCGCATCCGGGTAGGCGTGGAAATCGACGATCTCGGTCATTGCCTTCTCGTTATCTTCGTACAGCAGAAATGAAGTTTTCCATCTTAGCCCGATCCTTGATGCCGGGCGACGACTCGATTCCGCTGGAGACGTCCACTGCCCAGGGCTGTGCGACGCGAATGGCCTCGACCACGTTGTGGGCAGTGAGGCCGCCGGCGAGGATCAGCGGTTGCGCAAGATCTTTCGGCATCAGGGCCCAGTCGAAGCGCTGGCCACTGCCGCCCGGCTCGCCGAGGCCATGACCGTCGAGAAGCAGACCGGCCGCTTGCGGATACCGATGCAGCTGTTCGAGCGCCGCTTCACCCTCGCCCATCGCGATGGCCTTCGTATACCGGACGCCGTACGCGGCGCACTCCTGGTCGGTTTCGCTACCGTGGAACTGAAGCATATCGGGGCGCAGAACGCGCAGGACCTCGTCGATGTACGCGGGCTCGTCGTCCATCACCAGTGCCACGCTCGTGACGTAGGGTGGCACGGCGTCGCGCAGGCGCGCGGCAGCCGCCGGCTCGACAAAGCGCTTGCTCCGGCGCGTCATGACGAACCCGATGGCGTCGACGCCGAGGCGCGCGGCCAGTTGCACGTCCTCCAGGCGCGTCAGCCCACAGAACTTGATCCGGGTCATAGGGTCACCTCCGGTGGCAGGCCCCAGTGGGCTTCGTACAGCGGGCCAAGGAAGGTCAGTCCCTCCGCAGGAGCGGTGGCACCGGCCACTTCGCGATCGCGCCCGGCAAGCAGTTCGGCCATCCAGCCGACATCCTGTTCGCCACGGCCGATCCTCAGCAGCGAGCCGACGATGTTGCGCACCATGTGATGGAGAAAGGCATTCGCCTCGATCTCCACCACCACGTGGATGTCGTCGCGAAACACGCGGATCGAGCGCACGTTGCGGCGCGCATGCGCGGCCTGGCAGGAAATCGCCCGGAAGGCCGAAAAGTCGTGCTCGCCGACGATCGCCTGCGCCGCCTCATTCATGGTCTCGGCATCGATCTGCCGACGCTCCCAGGCGACGAAGCGCGCATCGAGAGCAGGACGGACAAAACGCGGCAGGATGCGATAGCGATACCGACGCGCCCGCGCGGAGAAGCGCGCATGGAAGTCGTCCGGGACCGGCTGCGCCCAGGTCACCGCCACCGAGTGCGGCAGATTGGAACACGCACCGAGGATCCAGCCGCGCAGGTCGCGCACCACGTCGGTGTCGAAGTGCACCACCTGGCAACGCCCATGCACGCCCGCGTCGGTCCGCCCGGCGGCAGTCACCTCGATTGGAGTATGGGCGACGAAGCTGAGCGCCTGCTCCAGCGAACCCTGCACGGTCTTCGCATGGCTCAGCCGCTGCCAGCCGAGGAAGTCGGTGCCGTCGTATTCGACGCCAAGGGCAATACGCATGAGGCAGTTCGGTACGGTGGAAACCGTGAAGGGTAACACCCCCGGACAGGGCAACAAAAAAGGTTGATAGCGGAACTCCGGGGGATGTCGCGGTGAGCTTGGAGGTCGCGGCGCGGAGCCTTCGGTGGGCTTGGGCCTCGCGGCGCAGAGCCATCGGTGGACTTGGACGTCGCGGCGGAGAGCCCTCGGTGCGCTTGTGCATCGCGGCGCAGGGCCTTCGGTGGGCTTGAGCCTCGCGGCGCAGAGCCTTCGGTGCCCACCCTCGCTGCTCAGACAGTCCTCCGCGTTCGTATCGGAAGGCCGCTTTCGCGGCCCATGTCTTATATGGCCTACGGCCGCTCACTTGTGCGGAACTCGCCTCGAGGGTGGGCACCGAAGACTCTCCCGGACCCTGAGGTTCGCGGGGGGCGAGCCAAAGCGCGGCAGCGTCGTCCGCGGCTATGCCAGCGCGCAGGCACACGCGCGAGGAAGGCGTTCGGCACCCGGGTACCAGCAACCGCTTTACGCATCGCCCTGGTGTTCCGGCAGCGGCCGAGTCAACGACGGCACCACGCATCGGCTCTCCTTCCACTCCACCGTATCGTCGTGAGAGACCTTGGTGTCCACCCTCGAGGCGAGTTCCGGACAAGTGGAGCGGCCGTAGGCCAATAGGTACATGGGCCGCGGAGCGGCCTTTCCTTTTCGAACGCGGAGGACTGTCTGAGCAGCGAGGGTGGGCACCAAGGTCTCCCCGCGAGACGCCCAAGTGTAGAGAGCGATGGCGCAGCCGAGCCCCGCGAAGCCGAAGGCGAGCCATATCCACGATGAACCATAAAAAACCCCGGGGGCTACCCGGGGTTTCTGGAAGTGCATCGCCGCTGAAGCGGCTCCCACAAAGAGCTCCCACAAACAGCTTCCACAGGGGGCTCGCTGGGAGAGAGCCCAGCAACGGGCAGCGGGTCAGACGATGTCGTTGAGGATCCGCTTGGCCGTGTCTTTCTGCATCTGCGTGCCTTCGGAAATCACTTCGTCGAGCATCAGGCGGGCGCCTTCGGCATCGCCCATGTCGAGGTAGGCGCGGGCCAGGTCGAGCTTGGTGTCGACCGGGTCGTCGCTGAAGCTCTCCGGGTTGTGGTCGGCGATCGGCTCTTCGTCCGCGAAGGTCGGCTCGTCGAAACGCGGGAGGTCGTGGGCGGACTTGGCAGCCGCTTCGGTCTCCTCGTTGAACGACCAGGACGAGGACTCCTCGGCTAACGGAACCGGCTCATTCGTGCCGTGCTCGTTCGAACCGTGTGCCGGAACCTCGGTGTAGAGGGAGTCCGGAGCATCGGCGTCGAACACATCCGGTGCGTTGGGGCGACGCTCGGCCTCGGCGCGCTGCACCGGGGTCAGGTCGAAGTTGAAGTGGTATTCGCTGTGCTTCTGCGGCGTCGGCGTGGCCGGACGATCGTCCTCGTCCGGGCCGGTCACGTAGGTGCCCAGGTCGAACTGCTCCAGCGCTGCGGACTCGTCGGCCGTATGCACGTGGCCTGGCTCATAGTGGTCGTACGGCTCGTCGATCTCGTCCACGGGCACACCGCCGAACAGCGGATGGCTGGGAGCGAGGTCTTCACCCATCGTGACCACGTCGCGCCATTCCGGCTGCTCGGGATCGGCGACGTGGGCGAACATCGCCTCGGCGGCAGCCTCGAAATGCTCGACGTCGCGGCGGCCGTAATACAGGCTCACCAGCTCCAGGTGCAGCCCGATGTCATCCGGGTGCTCGGCCAGGGCGTCGAGGATCTCGCGCTGGTCCTGGTCCATCGCATCGTTGTGGCCGAAGGTGTCGAAGTTCGGCTCACGACCGAAGCGATCCGCCAGGGAGGTGGCGGTCGGACCGGCCAGGGTCGGCGTCTTCTTGCGTCCGAACACGGCAGCCACCAGGAGCAGGAGGATGACGATCGCGCCGCCGCCCCAGGCCCAGGTCTGCAGGTACCACGGATCCTCTTCCACCACCGGCGTCGGCGTCGGCTTGATAACCGGGCGCTTGGCGACCGCTGCGGGCGTCGCTGCAGCCGGTGCAGTGATCGGCGTCGTGACGACGGCAGGAGCCTGCGCGGTGGCGGCATGGGCCGGCACGACCGGCGTCGCCGACGCCGTGGCGGCCGTTGACGCCGCGGCGGGCGCGGGCGCCGGTGGGTTGGCCGGAGTAGCTGCCGGCGTTACGGCAGCGGCCGCAGCCGGTGTCGGCGAAGCGGCTGTAGCAGCCGTCGCGGGCTGACCCGCCGCCTTGCGCGTTTCGGCCAGCTTGCGCTGAAGCTCGGCGATTTCCGAGTCCTTCAGGCTGATCAGGCGCTGGTTCTTGCTGTTGATTTCTTCGAGGTCGCCCAGGCGCGACTTCAGTTCGGCACCCTGCTGCTTGAGCGAAGCGACCGCTTCCTGCGAGGTCGTCAGCTCCTGCTTCAGGCCGGCAATCTGGGCGTCGCCCTTACCGTCCTTCGTGCCTGCACGGGTGGAAGCGGCGTCGCCGCCCTCCTTCGAGGGAACGATGGCCAGGCGATCGTTGGCGGGAGCGGCAGCCTTGGCCGGAGCCTGCTCCGCACCGGTGGAGGCGGCGTCGGCGACGACCGAAGGCGACCGTGCCGTACCCGAGCGCCACGCCTCGTTCTGGCGGCGCACTTCGGTGAGGGCGGCCGCGACCGACTGGGCCTGGACGTCGTCGGCGGAAGGAATACGCAGCACCGCGCCGGTTTTCAGCGCGTTGATGTTGTCGCGATAGAAAGCGTCCGGATTGGCCTTATGCAGGGCCAGCAGAACCTGGTTGATGTCGCCGCCGTTCGTGTGGTCCCGAGCGATCGTCGAGAGATTCTGGCCACGTTGCACCGTGACCGAGCTGTCGCCAGCGCCCGACGGAGCGGCGGCGCGGGCGGGGGCCGGCGCCGATTCGCTACGCGAAGGCCGCGACTCGCCATGCGCAGGCACGCGGGAGGGCACATCGGAGGTGCGCGACGGCTTAGCCGCAGGCGCGCTGGCCGTGGTGCCGGCCGTCGAAGCCGGGGTACCCGGCGGGTCGAGCAGCATCGTGATCTCACGGACGACCTTGTTGCCGTCGGTGGAGACCTCGACGAGGAAATCGAGATAGGTGTCGCGCACCGGTGCTGTGCTGGTCACCTTGATGACCGGCTGGCCGCTGGCGTTCTTGCCCACCACGAAGGTGAGCGCGACAGGCAGGCCACCACGGTTCAGGCCCGCACGTGAGAACGCCTCTTCCGAGGCGAGGGTGACATGGACGTTATCGGTCTTGCCCGACAAGCCATTCAATGGGATTTCCGCTACCAGCGGCTGGTCCATGGTCGAACGCACCTGGACCTGGCCCAGGTCCTGCGCCAGGGCATGACCGCCCCCCGTGGCAAGCGCCAGCATGATCGACAGCTTCAACGTACGGTTCATTACTCGCTTCCCCCGAACTAATACCATGCTGACGGCACGCCTCTTTCGGGCGGTCGGCCGCGAAGGCGCCACTGTAGTGCACCCCAGCAACAACTAACAATAGCGAGTACGGGTAGTTACGCGACAACGTTGAGTCGGTCGCGAGGCCCGTACACGCCCCCCTTACATGTTATGGCTTGTGCTGCGCGTCCAGCTCGCGCTCTAGTTCGGCGATTTTCCGGTCCCGATCGTCGAGCTGTCGGCCTGCGGCCCGCGTGTCGGATTCCAGGGCATCGACCCGGGCCTTGAGCTTCCTCACGTTGGCGTCCTCGGCCTGGGCCTCCCCGTGCACCGCTGCCACCTTTGCACGGGTGGCGGCGGCCGGGTCGGCCTGCGCCGCCTTCGTCTGGGTTTGCTGCGCGGCGATCGCCAGGGGCGAGGACACGACGAGCAGGCAGGCGATGGCGGCGCGATGGTTCATTACAGATAGTCCTCGATCAGGATCTCCGCGATCTGCACGGCGTTCAGCGCCGCACCCTTGCGGATATTGTCGGCCACGACCCAGAGGTCGAGGCCGCGTTCATGGGAAATGTCTTCGCGAATGCGGCCGACGAAGACCGGATCCTTGCCTGCCGCTTCGCCGACCGGAGTCGGGTAGCCGCCGGGCTTGCGCTCGTCCTTCACGACCACGCCCGGCGCGGCTTCCAGAAGTTCGCGGGCACGCTCGGCTGTGATCTTCTCGCGGGTCTCGATGTGCACGGCTTCCGCATGGCCGTAGAACACGGGCACGCGAACGGCGGTCGGGTTCACCTGGATCGAAGGATCTTCGAGGATCTTCCGGGTCTCCCAGACCATCTTCATTTCTTCCTTGGTGTAGCCGTTGGGCTGGAAGTCGTCGATCTGCGGGATGACGTTGAAGGCGATCTGCGCAGGGAACTTCGAGCTTTCCACCGCCTGGAAGTTGAGCATCTGGGCGGTCTGCTTGCCGAGCTCCTCCAGGCCGCTGCGACCCGCGCCGGACACCGACTGGTAGGTGGCGACATTGATTCGCTCGATGCCCACCTCGCGATGGATCGGCGCCAGCGCCACCAGCATGCCCATGGTCGAGCAGTTCGGGTTGGCGATGATGCCGCGCACCGTGTAGTCGACGATCGCGTGCGGATTGACCTCGGCCACCACCAGGGGAATGTCGTCCTGGTAGCGGAATTCGGAGGTGTTATCGATCACCACCGCACCCGCGGCGGCAGCGCGTGGCGCATGCTCCCGGCTGACCGAGCCGCCGGCCGAGAAGAAAGCGATATCCACGCCTTCGAAGTCGTATTTGGCGAGATCCTGGACGACGTAAGGTTTTCCGGCGAAGTCGACGGTACCGCCCGCCGAGCGCTCGCTCGCCAGGGGTACCAGTTCGCTGATCGGGAAATCCCGCTCGGCGAGGATCGAAAGGAGGGTTTCGCCGACCGCGCCGGTCGCACCCACCATGGCCACCTTGTAACTCGTCTTCTTGCTCATTTTCGCTTTCGTCAGGGCGTGGAGAAACAGGTCAGCTGGCGTCGGCCAGCACACCCGGATTGATGATCGTGGGTGGCCGGCCGGCGTGAGGACCATGTCCGAACGCCGCCAGCACATTGTCCACAGCCAGCGCCGCCATATCGCGACGTGTGTCGCGACTTGCGCTGGCGATGTGCGGACTGAGCACGATATTTTCGATTTTCAGCAGGTCCGGATGGACCGAAGGTTCGCCTTCGAACACATCCACTCCCGCCGAGGCGATGGTCCCCGCGGCCAGGGCACGGGCGAGCGCGGCGTCGTCGACGATGCCGCCGCGGGCGATATTCACCAGTACCGCCGTCGGTTTCATGGCCTTCAACTCGGCCTCGCCGATGGCATGACGGTTCTCCGGCGTGTACGGCAACACCAGGATCAGATGATCGGACTGGGCCAGCAGGCTGGCCTTTTCGACATACGTGGCGGCGCATTCGCGCTCGAGCGCGGCATCGAGCCGCGACCGGTTGTGATAGATGACCCGCGCCCGGAAACCCGCCGCACGACGCGCAATGGCCTGTCCGATACGACCCATGCCGAGGATGCCGATGGTCTTGCCATGCACATCCGCGCCCAGCCAGCCCTCGAAACGCGAGCCGTGCCACTGGCCGTCACGGAGCCAGCGCTCGGCTTCACCGACGCGGCGGGCGGCAGCAAGCATCAGCGCCCAGGCGTAGTCGGCCACGGTCTCGTTAAGGACATCCGGTGTGTTCGATGCACCGATGCTACGGCGGGTCAAAGCCTCGATGTCGAGATTGTTGTAACCCACGCCCAGGTTGGCCACGAAGCGTAGCTTGGGCGCGCCTTCGAGCACCTTGCCGTCGATCCTGTCGGCGAGGCCGACGATAGCGGCGTCACTGTCGGCCAGCCGCTCGGCCAGCTCGGCGGCGGAGAACGCACGTTCCTCAGACTCGGCCCGCACATCGAAATGATCGCGCAGACGGTCGATGATGTCAGGGAAGAACGGCCGGGAGATCCAGACCTTCGGCTTAGTCATGCGACGTCCCCTGAAGGGTCCCGGGGATCCGCGGCGGAACCGTACCCACGTCGCCGCACTGAGCACGATGGCGAAGCGCCTGGTCCATCAAGACCAGGGCCAGCATGGCCTCGGCGATCGGCACGGCGCGAATACCGACGCAGGGATCGTGGCGACCCTTGGTCACGACCTCGGTCGGCTCCCCTGCCCGGTCCACGCTTCGGCCGGGAATCAGGATGCTGGAGGTCGGCTTGAATGCCATCGAGACGACGACAGGCTGGCCCGAGGCGATGCCGCCAAGAATGCCGCCTGCATGATTGGACAGGAAACCGTCGGCGGTCATCTCGTCACGGTGCTGGCTGCCGCGCATGGCCACGGCAGCGAAACCGTCACCGATCTCCACGCCCTTCACCGCGTTGATCGACATCATCGCCGCGGCGAGCTCGCCGTCGAGCTTGCCGTAGATCGGCTCGCCCCAACCGGCGGGCACATTGTCCGCGACCACGGTGACCCGGGCACCCACGGAGTCGCCCGACTTACGCAGGGCGTCCATGTAGGACTCGAGTTCGGGAATCTGGGCGGCGTCGGGCCAGAAGAACGGGCTCGTCTCGACGGCTGCCGCATCGAAGCTGCGAGGCACCACATCGCCGATCTGCGCCACGTGACCACGCACCGTCACGCCATGGCGCTCGGACAGCCACTTCTTGGCCACGACACCGGCGGCGACGCGCATGGTCGTCTCACGTGCCGATGACCGGCCACCGCCACGGGGGTCGCGCACGCCGTACTTCTGCAGGTAGGTGTAGTCGGCGTGCCCGGGACGAAATGTATCGAGGATGTTGCCGTAATCCTTGCTGCGGGCATCCGTATTGCGAATCAGCAGGGCGATCGGCGTGCCGGTGGTGACACCCTCGTAGACCCCCGAAAGGATCTCGATGTCGTCCGCCTCGCGGCGCTGCGATGTATGCCGCGAACGTCCGGTGGCACGACGCTCGAGATCGGCGCGGAACTCGCTGGCTTCGATAGCGAGGCCGGGGGGACAGCCGTCGATGACACACCCGATCGCCGGGCCATGGCTTTCGCCGAACGTGGTGACGGAGAGGAGCTTGCCGAACGTATTGGAGGACACGGTGCTTCCGATGAGGGTTTAGTTTCTCGCGGCGCGCGCAGCGGAGATATCAGCGGCATGTTCGAGCAGGTCGCGACGTTCAAGCGCGAAGATACCCATCTGTCCGACCTTGAACTCCAGCCAGACGAAGGGCAGGCGCGGCAGCAGCGCGACCAGCGCATGCTCGCTGTCGCCCACTTCGACGATCAACAGGCCATCTTCGCTGAGATGGTCCGCGGCTTCGTCGAGGATGCGCAGCGTGATGTCCAGTCCATCATCGCCGGATGTCAGGCCGAGGACCGGTTCATGACTGTATTCGGCCGGCATGGCCGCGTATTCGTCGTTGGTGACATACGGCGGGTTGGAGACGATGAGGTCGTAGACCACGCCTTTCACGCCAGCGAAGAGGTCCGACTTGATCGCCCGCACGCGGTCTTCGGCGTGCTGGTAAGCAATGTTCTCGTTGGCCAGCGAGAGCGCGTCGTCGCTCACGTCGACCAGATCGACCTGCCACTCCGGGTTGTATTCGGCCATGGCGATACCGATGCAGCCAGAGCCGGTGCAAAGATCGAGCGCCCGCTCCACGTGGCGGTCGTCCAACCACGGGGTGAAGCGGCTCTCGATGAGCTCGGCGATAGGCGAGCGCGGCACCAGGGCACGGCGATCGCTCTTGAACTTGAGGCCGGCGAACCAGGTCTCGCCTACCAGATAGGCCACCGGCACGCGCTCGGCAATGCGGCGCTCGATCAGGGCAAGGACTTTCTCACGCTCATCGGACACCAGTTTGCCCGTGCCATAGGCCGGCGGCAGGTCCGGCGGCAGGTGAAGCGCGGCCAGGACCAGGTGCGTGGCCTCGTCAATCGGATTGTCGTGGCTATGCCCGAAGGTCAGGCCGGCGGCCGAGAAACGGCTGGCGCCGTAGCGGATGAAATCGATGATGGAGGACAGTTCGCTGGTCACGGGCTGGGAGCTTTCGGTGTGGTTGGCTCGTGAGTATAGCGGCAGGCACCTGTGGGAGCCGCTTCAGCGGCGAAAAGCCAACGGAGCAGTGAAGCCGCCAGTTACCGGGATCCCTGTGGGAGCCGTTTCAGCGGCGAAGGGTGCTCACCTCAACCTGGCCCGCTGCCGCGGGATCGCCGCTGAATCGGCTCCCACATAAGGCGGTCCCCGAGGCCTGATCAACCGGCCCGAGGGCCTGGATCGCTTGTCGATGGCCGACCGTCTTCGTGATGGCCTGCGAATTGCCGCAGATAACGAGGTACATCGGGCATGGTGATCGCGATGTCGTACCAGCCCGCGCTGGATGCCAGCTCAAGGATCACGGTCTGCTTTCCGCCGGCCGCGATCGTGAGCGACTGCGATGGCTCGCGACTGTAGGCATTGGCGAGGCGGCACGCGACGGGGCTGGTGCTTCGGTTGCTCAACGTCACCTCCACGGCACGCGCCCCTGCCTTGCCATGGACGCTTGCCTCGAGCGCGTCATCGACAAACCCACGCATCGCGGCAAAGTAGCCGTTCGGGCCGTGGATGCGGCGGTTGTACGCATCACCAGCGCTCGCCAGCTTCCACTCGTCGACGATGCTGGTACCTGCGCTGACCGCGTAGCGTCGTGGCGGAGCGTCCCGATTCAGCCCGTCATAGACGAAGAAGGCGGCGCCACAGCCGCCCGAGTTGGAAACAGCGATGCGACTCCTGTCACCGTCGAGGTGATGCACAACGCTCCACGCGTAGCCGAGTGGACGTGCCGGCCGCACGCCTGCCTCCTGGGTCGGCATCGACTGCGCAGCGGGTACGCTGACGGGCGCCTTTCCATCCGACCCTCGGGGCAAGGCGATCGTCGGCACGTGTTTATCCGTGGTACCGGCAAAATCGAAAGCACTCGTCAGGTCGCCACAGATCGACCGGCGCCAGCTGCTTATATTTGGCTCCTGCACACCGAAACGACGCTCCAGGAAACGCAGCACCGAGGTGTGGTCGAAGGTTTCCGAGCACACCCAGCCGCCACGGGTCCAGGGTGAGACGACGATCATCGGCACACGATTTCCCAGTCCCACGGGCTGCTCTCCGCCCGGATCGCTGCCAGGCACCAGAGGCGAGACGATCCGCGGATGGGCGTCGAGGTCCATGATCTCGTCGGAGAGACCCGCGAGAAGATCGTCCGAAACGACGCCTTCGCCGCCCTGCCCGCTCTCCAACGGCGGCGCCGGTGGAACCACGTGGTCGAAAAAGCCGTCGTTTTCGTCGTAGTTGAGGAACAGCACGGTGCGGCCCCAGACCTTCGGGTTCGCCGTTAGGGCATCGAGCACGCTGCGGATGTAGAACGCACCATCCGCCGGCGACGAGGTCGGGTGCTCGCTGTACTTGTACGGCGCGACGATCCAGCTCACCTGCGGCAAGCGATCGTGCCGCACGTCCTCGCGGAGGTCCCGAAGCGTATGCGTGGATATACCGTTGCGCACGAGCGAGCCGGTGGGATCGGCGCCCTCCTTTACCTGGTACTTCGCGAAAAACTCGAGCGAGTTGTCGGTGTAGTTGTCCGTCGGGGAACCTGGTTCGCCGGTGCCGCCCTGGTAGACGCGCCAGCTCACCCCTGCCTTTTCCAGCCGTTCCGGATACGTTGTCCACGTATAGCCGTTGGTGTCGGGACGCTCTTCGCTGCCTGGCCCGTTCGCCCTGCTGCCGAGACGGCCGGAAGGATCGGATGTGCCGCTCCACAAATAGATGCGATTGATCGCCGTGTCGGCGAGAGCGGACGCGTGATACGCATCGCAGACCGTAAACGCGTCCGCCAGTGCGTAATGGAACGCGGCATCCTCGCGGCGCAGATGCGCCATGGTCAGCACGTCCTGCTTCTGTTCGATCCAGCGGTCGCTGCGGCCCAGGTTCCATGCGCCGTGGCCGGTGCTCCAGCCATGGTCAGTGCCTTCATGATGGTCGCCACTGGCGTGCGTATCCAGGTGGAAGGGATACACCCAGGCGACATCGTCGGCCACGCCACGCGATTTCCAGTACCTGGTATGCGTCGTCGCGACCGGCTGGCGCCAGATGGGATCGCCGTTGGCCAGTTCCACCGCGCGGGGATCGGCGAAGCCGCGCACGCCACGCAGACTTCCGAAGTAGTGATCGAACGAGCGGTTCTCCTGCATGAGGATGACCACGTGACCCACGTCCGCGATCGTGCCCGTTCGTCGGTTCGGCGGTGTTGCCAAAGCGCGCGCGATGGAGGCTGGAAAACCCTGGGCGACCAGTGACGCCGCCACCGTGGCCCCGGCGGCATGGAGGAAGCGGCGGCGATCGCGGGAAAACATGAAAGGGTTCAGTCCTTGGCGAGCGATTCGATCAGGGCGGCATGCAGGGCCGGTGTCGCGGCGGCGACCACGCGAGCGCCGCTGTCCAGGCCGAGTGTGCGACCTTCCCAGTCGGTGATGACGCCACCTGCCGCCTGGACCACCGGCGCGATGGCAAGATAGTCGTACGGCATAAGATTCGCTTCTATCACTGCATCGATATGACCGGACGCCAACATGCCGTAACCGTAGCAGTCGCCACCGAAGCGGCGGGTATACGCGGCGCGACTGGTACGGTCGAAGCGCGCCCATTCGCCGGGCGTGAACATGTCGGGCGTGGTGGTGTACAAAGTGGCCGCTTCCAGCGCCGTGCATCCGCTGGTGCGGCAGAGCGCACCGTTCATCGTCGTGCCCACGCCCACGTGCCCGATCCAGCGCTCGTCGAGTGCCGGCATGTCGAGGATGCCGAGCATGGGCTTGCCGTGGCGAAGCAACGCGAGCAGCGTGCCCCACAGCGGCCAGCCCGAAATGAAGCTGCGCGTGCCGTCGATCGGGTCGATCGACCAGACGAACTCTGCGTCGATACGGGTCGCGCCATATTCCTCGCCCAGCAGGCCGTGCTCCGGCCAGGCGTTCCCGATACGTTCGCGCAGCATGGATTCCACACCGCGGTCTACGGCTGTCACGGGGCTCATGTCACCCTTCAGGGTGACGTCGACCGGCTGGCGGAAACGAGGCAACGAGAAGGCGCGCGCATTGTCGGCGATGCCGGTGGCGAACACCTCGAATTCCTTCCGCTCCGCGGCGGACAACGATTCCATCAATGACACTCCCGGGCTGAAAAAAAACGTGCGCCATCTAGCGTTTGCACGTTTCGGATTGATGACAAAAACGCAAATTCTCTGCTGGACCATATGCCCCATGTTTGCAAATATACCCAAATCGCCACACGGATGTGTCATCTTTCAACCTTGGGGACTGGACCGGCAACCATGCGTGCATACCGCCAAATCGGAAGCGTCCTTGCGCTGCTCGCGGCATGCGGTGCCGTGCGTGCCGGCGACCTGACCGTTTACTCGGCGCTGGAGAGCGACGAGATAGCCATCTATCTGGCCGCGGCGAAGAAGGCCCTGCCGGATGTCGATGTGCACGTGCTGCGCCTGTCCAGCGGCGATCTTGCTGCCAGGCTGCTCGCCGAGTCTGCGGAGCCGCGCAATGACGTGATCTGGGGCATGGCCGTCACTGACATGCTCGACCCACGCATTGCCGCCCTGCTGACGCCGGTGCACGGTAGCAACATCGACCGCATGACGGCGAGCTTCCGCGGCAGCGACGCCCGCTGGTTCGCACCCACCGGCTACCTCGCCGCCCTGTGCGTCAACCGCGAAGCGCTCGCCGAGCGCGGGCTGCCCATGCCGCGTACATGGCGCGACCTCACCTCACCGATGTATCGCGGCCAGATCGCCATGCCTGATCCGGCATCCTCTGGAACGGGCTACATGCTGATTTCCTCGCTATCGGACGCAGGGCGCAATGCCGAAGGCATGCGCCTGGTCACCGACATCGCACGCAACGTCGGCCAGGAGACGCTCTCGGGTTCGGCGCCCTGCAAGCTGGCGCGAATCGGCGAGTTCCCCATCGGAATTTCTTTCGCGTTCTCCGCCATGCAGTCGATTCGCCAGGGTTACCCGGTGACCATGGTGATTCCCAGCGACGGTGCGGGCTACGAACTCGAAGGCTCGGCACTGATGAAGAGCACGGCCCATGTCGCGGACGCGCAGCGGTTCCTCGACTGGACCGCCTCGCCCGCCGCTGCCGCGCTGTACCGCGGCTTCAAGGAAATCGTCGCCACGCCGGGAAGCGAGCCCACGGACGAACAGCTACGGCAAGGCCTGCCAGTCCACCTCGTCGCGACGCTGCCTGCGCGCGACTTCGCCACTGCGGCGCGTGAACGCGCGGCACTCATTACCAGATTCAAGCAACTGACGCGCTGACGCGTCGGCTGCCGGGGAGACGAGGGGAATGCATCTTCGCATCGATGACATCGGGAAGGCCTGGAGCGGACATACCGTGCTCGACGGTGTGTCGTTCCATGCCGGCGAAAGCGACTTCGTCTGCCTGCTCGGCCCCAGTGGCTGCGGCAAGACCACGCTGTTGCGCATCGTTGCCGGCCTGACGGCTCCCGACAGCGGGCGGATCATTCTCGACGGTCGCGACATCACTGCCTTGCCCGCCCGCGAGCGCCGCATGGGCCTGGTGTTCCAGTCATATTCGCTGTTTCCCGACATGACGGTGGCGGCCAATGTCGGCTATCCGATGCGCTTGCGCGGCGAATCGCCGGCCGCGATCGCCACGCACACCGGCGAATGGCTGCAGCGCGTCGGTCTGGGCACGCTGGCCGCGCGTTTCCCCGACCAGCTTTCCGGTGGCCAGCAACAGCGCGTGGCCCTGGCGCGTGCGCTCGCGGCCAACCCCTCGATGCTCTTGCTCGACGAGCCACTGTCGGCCCTCGACCCGGCCATCCGTGCTCAGCTGCGCGGAGAAATCCGAGCACTGCAGCGCTCGCTCGGCATCCCCACGATCATGGTGACGCATGACCAGGATGAAGCGCTGGCCATGGCGGACACCATCGTCTGCATGAACCAGGGGCGCGTCGAACAGATCGGTACACCACGCTGCCTCTACGAGCGCCCGCGTTCACGCTTCGTCGCCGACTTCATCGGCCATGCCAACCTGCTGCCGACCTCTTTCGTACGCGAGACACTGCCGGCGTTCCTCGAACGCCGGCCACCCGGCGCCGACGCAACGTTCGAACTCTGCCTCAGGCCCGAAGACCTCGTCATCGATGCGGATCCGCGTGGCGAAGGCGTGATCGAAGACATCACCTTCCTTGGTAACCTGGCGCGCGCCAACATCGCATGGCGCGGACGCCGCGTCCTCGCAGAGTTTCCGGGGCGCAGCCCGCTCGTGTGTGGCGAGGCCGTCTCCATTGACGCCGTGCGCGGTGCCTGGGTGAGCACGTGAGCAGCATCGTCGCCCCTCGCGCTGTCGCGCGCCCACGCATCGGCGCCGGCCTCCTGCTGGCCCTGCCACTGTTGGGCCTGCTGCTGTTCTTCGTGCAGCCCTTGCTCACCGTGCTCTGGCGCAGCGTCACCGACGCGAACGGTGGCTTCACCCTCGCCAACTACGGACGCCTCCTCGACGATCCGGGGCTGCCACGCGCGGCATTGCATAGCCTGAGCATCGGCGTCGCCACCACGTTCACGACGATGGCGTTCGGCCTGTGCCTTGCCATGGCCCTGCACCGCTCGCGGCTGCCCGGCAAAGGCTTTATCCGTGGCGCGCTACTGCTACCGATGCTCGCACCGTCCCTGGTGCTCGGACTCGGACTGGTCTGCCTGCTCGGCCGTAATGGCCTCGTCCATCGGCTCACCGGCTTGCCCACGGATATCTACGGCTTCTGGGGCCTGCTGATCGCGAACACGCTCTACGGACTGCCCCAGGTTGTCATCATCGTCTCGGCTGCGCTCGAACGCACGCCGGCACGCCATTACGACGCTGCAGAGTCCATGGGCGCCACGCCGTGGCGCCAGTTCATCGACGTGACCGTACCGCGCCTGCGCTTCGCCTTGCTCGCCGCAGCCTTCCTGGTTTTCACCGAAACCCTCACGGATTTCGGTAGTGCGGTGGTCGTCGGCGGCAGCTACCGCGTGCTCGCGATGGAGATCTACAGCGAAGTGGTGGGTCAGCTCGATTTCGCCATGGGTGCCACGCTCGGCGTGGTACTGCTTGCTCCCGCCCTGCTTTCGGTCTGGCTCGGCCGTATGGCCAAACGTCGACAGGACAGCGGTGATGCGAGCCCGGGACGCGCGCTCGTTCCCTCCCAACATGCGTTGCGCGACGTCCTGCTCGGCTTGATCGCCGTGATCGCGCTGGTTCCCGTGGTCGCCGTGGTCGGCACCGTGGCCTATGTGAGCGTCGTAAAGCTGTGGCCCTACGATCGCACGCTCACCCTGGCCAACTACACCGGCGGCATGCCGGACGGTTACGGCCCCGTAGCGACATCGCTCGGCGTGTCGCTGCTTGCCGCCGTCGTCGGCGTCGTGATGATCTTCGCCCTGGCGGCGGGGCTGCGCCGCGCGCCGCCGCATATCGCCCGGCCGCTGCAGGTGCTCGCCTCCCTGCCCGCCGCCGTGCCCGGCATGGTACTCGGCCTGGGCTATGTGCTGACCTTCAACCACGGCGTGCTGTCGATCTGGTTCTACGGAAGCGCCGCCATCGTCGCGGCCTGCAGCCTCTACCACTACCACGCTCAGGCCTTCCTCACGATGCAGACCGGCATGCGCCAGGTGCCCGACGCACTCGAGGATGCCGTCGCGTCCTTCGGTGGCGACACCCGCCACGTGTTGCGCGATGCGGTGCTGCCGTTCGCCATGCCGGCGGCTGTCTCGGCCTTCTTCTACCTGTTCATGCGCTCGCTGGTGACCTTGTCGGGCGTGATCTTCCTCGTCACACCGGGCCTGGGTCTCGCGTCCGTTGCCGTCATGCGGCTGGACGAAAACGGGTTCCTTGCCCAGGCCGCGGCGTACGCCATGTGCGTCGTCGTGGCCGGCGCGCTTGCCCTCGGGCTGATGCGCCTCCTCCTCCACGTACTCAAGGACCGACGCCATGTGGCATGAAGAAAGGCATACCCGTATCCGCGACCTGCTCCGCACGAGCGGCCAGGTGTCGGTCGAACGCATCGTTACCGAGCTGGGCGTATCGCGCGAGACCATCCGCCGCGACCTGGTCGAGCTCGCCGAGCGCGGTGAGATCCGTCGCGTACACGGTGGTGCCGTACTCACCGGTGACGAACCGCCGATCGACGTGCGCCACGCGACCCGGGTGCGCGAAAAGCGCGCCATCGCGAAGAAAGTCGCCAGCCTGGTCGAAAGCGGACAGACCATTTTCATGGACGCCGGCAGCACGATGACCCTCGTTGCGGAGGCGCTGGCCACGCGTAGCGGCCTGACCATCGTCACCAATGCGGTGGATGTCGCCGCGCGCTTCGCCGCACGCGCGGGCAACGAAGTTCACCTTCTTGGTGGCCGCTTCAATGCACAGATCGGCTGCACCGGCGGCTCGGGCACCATCGCCGAGATCGCACGCTATCAGCCACACCTGGCGATCCTGTCGCCGGTGGGCATCGAGGCGAAAGCCGGTGCCAGCAGTTTCGAAATGGAAGAAGCCGAAATCGCACGGGCCATGTGCGCGAACGCGCGCCGCATCGTGATCGCAGCCGACCATTCGAAGATCGGCGTACGCAGTCGCGTCGCCTGGTGTCCCGCGGATCGGATCGATGTGCTGGTGACCGACCGGCGCTCCGAGAAATCGCGCGCGATCACTGCTATCGGCAAAGCCATCGGAGAGATCGCCTATGCCTGATCGAACCACCTGAAAAGCAGCACCTGAAACAAGAAAGCGCCAGGAAGGCCACGTTCCGCCCGACATTTCAATCGATTCAAACCTCACTGGCACTTTAAAAGCCCTTCCGGAGCATTCCCATGAGTCCCCGCATCACCCTCCGACGCACCCTTCTCTGCGCCGCCGTCGCGGCTTCTCTGACCGGCATCGCCCACGGCCAGGCGACGTCCGGCCGCATTGCCGGCCAGGCCCCTGTCGTCGCCGGCGAAACCGTCCTCATCGAAGGCAGCAACGGCATCACCCGCGAGGTCAACGTCGACTCGCGTGGCCGCTATGTCGCCGAGGCGCTGCCGCTGGCCACGTACAAGGTCTCGCTCAAGGCCGACGGCAAGGTCGTCGACTCGCGCGACAACATCACGCTGCGTGTCGGTGCCGCCACCGATGTGTCGTTCGACAATGGCGCAGCCGCCTCGAACGCACAGGAGCTCTCGGGCGTTACCGTGTCCGCGAACAACCTGCCGAAGATCGACGTCGCCACCGTCGCCTCGAGCACGGTCATCACCGCCGCCGACATGGCGCGCCTGCCCCTGGCACGCACCGCCGAAGGCGTCGCCCTGCTCGCTCCGGGCGCCGTGGCCGGCTACAGCGGCTTCAAGGGCGCCATGGGCAACGCGCTGGTGAGTTTCTCGGGCTCCTCGGTGAGCGAGAACGCCTATTACATCAACGGCATGAACACCACCGATCCGCTCAGCGGTTTCGGCGGTATCAGCCTTCCGTATGGCGCCGTCGACCAGGAAGAAGTGCTTAGCGGCGGTTACTCCGCCATGTATGGCCGTTCGGACGGCGGCGTCATCAGCCAGGTCGGCAAGCGCGGCACGAACGAATGGCATTTCGGCGCCCAGGTACTGTGGGAGCCCGATTTCACCCGTGCCGACGCGCGCAACATCACCTTTGGCCAGAACAACCCGCATCCGCCGGGTACGATCGAGCAGCGTAACGACAGGAACAATGAGTGGACGTCCACGGTAAGCGCGTACGCCGGCGGCCCGCTGATCAAGGACAAGCTCTATGTCTTCACCGCCGTGGAAATGGCGCGCAGCGAAGGCAATACGGTCGGTGACATCAACCACTCCTACGACACCAGGTACACGTACAAGGATCCGAAGTGGTACGGCAAGATCGACTGGAACATCAACGACAGCAACATCCTCGAGCTCACCGGCGTCAGCCAGACGCACCGCTCCAACGGTAACAAATACGACTACGACTACGATACGAACACGACGAACGGTTTCGTCAGCACCGATTCGACGTACAAGACCAAGGCCATGGTCTATACGGCCAAGTTCACCAGCTACATTACCGACGACCTGACGCTCACGGCGCTCTATGGCAAGTCCAAGCTCACCTACTACAACGAGCCTCCGGATACCGGCGTCACCGGCCCCTTCATCGGCAATCCGGCTGGCGAAAACCTGGCACTCACCGGCGGCTCGCCGATCACCAACGGCCAGACCCTGGATACGGTCGATAATCCGGACCACACCTCGACCAACCGCAACTTGCGCGTCGACCTGAACTACAAGATCGGCAGCCATTCCATCACGGCCGGTATCGACAACCAGGACTCACACGATATCGACGATGGCACGACCATCGGCGGCGACGGTTATGAATTGTGGTACGCGAAGCAGGACCCGAACCTCAACATCAGCGATAGCCCCTTCGTCGACAAGCCGGGCAACTATCCCGGCGGCGAGACCGGCTATTACGGCTACATCCGCCACTACAACACGCTGGCGTCGGTGCGCGTGAAGCAGCGCGCGCAGTACGTCATGGACGACTGGCAGGTATCCGACAAACTGCTGCTCTCGCTCGGCCTGCGCAACGACCAGTTCACCAATTACAACCCCACCGGCCAGGCGTACCTGCGTCTGACCAAGCCGCAGTGGGCCCCGCGCCTGGGCTTCAGTTACGACGTGCTGGGCGATTCCAGCATGAAGGTCTACGGCAACGCCGGCCGTTACTTCCTCGCCATGCCTGCCTCGGTCGCGCTGCGCACCTCCGCCGGCTCGCTCGCCACCAACCAGTACTTCACCTATACCGGCATCGATGCCAGCGGCATGCCCACGGGCATGACCTTCGTGAAGTCGGCCACCGGTGGTGCCGTGTCGCCGAACGGCGAATACGGCCAGCCGCCCGACCCGCGCACGGTCAGCGCGAAGAACATCAAGTCCGAGTACCAGGACGAGTTCATCCTCGGCTTCGACCAGCAGCTCAACGCGTCGTGGGTGTGGGGCACCAAGGCCACGCTGCGCAAGCTGCGCAACGCACTGGACGATGTCTGCGACAACGGTGCGATCACCCGCGCCGCGGTTGCCCAGGGCGCCGATATCGACGAGACGACGGTGGGTAGCTGTTATCTCTCCAATCCCGGCCGCGCCAATGTCTACCAGCTCGCCCAGCAGGGCGGCGGGTATTACAACGTCAAGGTCACCAACGACGATTTCGGCTTCACCCAGCTCAAGCGCAACTATTACGGCCTGGACACGTACCTCTCGCATCCGTTCGACGGTACGTGGTCGCTCAAGGCCGATTACCTTTACTCGCGCAGCTACGGCAATACCGAGGGCCAGGTGCGTTCTGACGTGGGCCAGGGCTCGGTATCCGCGACGCGTGACTGGGATTACGCCACGCTGATGGAATACGCCAACGGCGACCTCGCCAACGATCGCAAGCACCAGTTCAAGATCTACGGCTCGTACCAGATCACCCCGGAATGGATGGTCTCGGCCAACCTCACCGTGCAGTCCGGCACGCCCAAGTCCTGCCTGGGTCGCTACGGCGCGGACGAGAGCGATCCCTCGGGTTACGGCAGCTATTACCACTACTGCTTCGGCGTACCGTCGCGGCCCGGCGACAAGGGCCGCAACCCGTGGGAAGAGCTGGTCGATGCGAACGTCGAGTACCGTCCGCTGTGGGCCGACCGCAAGCTGGCCTTCAACGTCTCGGTGTTCAACCTGCTCAACCAGCAGCGGGCGCAGGCGCTCAACCCGGTGTCCGGCAGCACCAACTCGGTGAACGACGGCTACAACCAGGTGATCAGCTACACGCAGCCGCGTTACGCCCGCTTCGGCATCACGTACGACTTCTGACGGAGAGGTCATGCACGCACTACTGCGACTGGGTATCGTCGCGCTTGCCGCCGGGGTCCTCGCGACCCCGGCGGTCGGCGGCGAGAAGACCTATAAGGACCTGCCGACGGAAACGCCGGCCCATTTCACACCGACGAACGCGGGGTTCGATTTCGAACGCCGCACGGTCGACATCCCCATGCGCGACGGGGTAACGCTGCACACGGTGATCCTGCTGCCCAAGGGCGCGAAGCGCGCGGGCATGCTGCTCACGCGCACGCCTTACGGCGCCGATGGCATGGGCCACCGAGCGGACAGCCCGCATCTGGGCCCCACCCTTCGCGGCTACGACAACCCGTCGGACGTCATCGTCCAGGACGGCTATATTCGGGTTATCCAGGACATCCGCGGCAAGCACGGCTCCGAAGGCGACTTCGTGATGAACCGGCCGCCGATCGGTCATGGGAACCCCACGCCCATCGATGAATCCTCGGACATCTACGACACCATCGACTGGTTGGTGAAGCACGTGCCGGAGTCGAACGGGAAGGTCGGCATCATCGGCATCTCCTACGACGGCTTCGAGGCGATGATCGCGACGATCCATCCACATCCCGCCCTCAAGGTTGCGGTCCCGATCAACCCGATGATCGACGGCTGGATGGGCGACGACTGGTTTCACCGCGGTGCGTTCCGCCAACAGATGATTCCCTACATCTACGGCATGGTGAACTCGCGCGAGAGCAACATCGGCTGGACCAGCGGCTACCGCGACGACTACGACCTTTATCTGCGTGGCGGCTCGGCGGGAGACATCGGGCGCGCTTATGGCATGGAGGCTTTGGGCTTCTGGCAGAAAGTGCTCGCCCATCCTGCATATGACAGCTTCTGGTCGGAACAGGCGCTGGACCGGATAGCCGCGAAGGAACCCATGACTGTGCCGACCATGCTCGTGCACAGCCTGTGGGACCAGGAAGACAATTACGGCGACATGGCCGTCTATCGGGCGCTCGCGCCGCGCGATCCCGGGCACAAGAAAGTGTGGCTGGTGATCGGGCCATGGCGGCATGCCAAGACCTGGGAAAAAGGGAACACGATCGGCGCGCTGGATCTGGGTAGCGACACAGGTACGACGTTCCGACAGGACATCCTTCGCCCCTTCCTCGCCCAGTACCTGAAGGACGATGCGCCGAAGGCGGATATCGCCCCGGTGAACGCCTTCGTTACCGGCGACAACACGTGGCGCAAGCTCGATACGTGGCCTTCGGCCTGCCGCTCAGGTTGTGCGCCGACCATGCAGCGCTGGTATACGGAAGCGGATGGCGGTCTCGGCGTTATCGCCCCCGCGCAAGGGTCGGACGATTACGTCTCAGATCCGGCCAAGCCCGTGCCCTACCGTGTTCGTCCCATCCAGGCGTGGTCGCACGGCGCTCCCGACCAGGTCGACAGCTGGCCCGAATGGCTGGTGGACGACCAGCGCCAGTTCGCCACGCGCACCGACGTGCTCACCTACGTCTCACCCGTGCTGGACAAGCCGATGGGCGTCGCCGGCGAACCACTGGTCCATCTGCTCGCCTCCACCAGCGGCACCGACAGCGACTGGGTGATCAAGCTCATCGATGTCTATCCGGACGAGGTGGACGACAAGCCATCCATGGGTGGTTACCAGCTGCCGATCGCCATGGAGATCTTCCGCGGCCGCTATCGCGAGGGCTACGACAAACCCGCGGCGCTCACGCCGGACAAGCCGCTGGATTACCGCTTCCCGCTACCTACGGTGAACCACGTCTTCCAGCCTGGCCATCGCGTCATGGTGCAGATCCAGTCGAGTTGGTTCCCGCTGTACGACCGGAATCCGCAGACCTTCGTGCCGAACATCTTCAATGCGAAGCCGGCGGATTATCGGAAGGCGACGCAGAAGATCATGCGTGATGGAAGCAACGGAACCTTCGTCGAATTACCGGTCGTCAGGTAGGGCGGTTCACAACCATCCCCGCGTCTCCTGAACCACGCGATCGCACAGCACCGCCATGCCATCGTCGCCGTCGTTGAGGCACGGAATCAGCGTGAATGCCTCGCCGCCCGCCTGGCGAAAATAATGCGCATTCTCACGACCGACCTCGTCGATCGTCTCGATGCAGTCGGCCGCGAAGCCCGGCGAGATCACCGCGATGCGACGAACGCCGTCATGGGCAAGTTGCCGCATGGTGGCCTCGGTATACGGTTGCAGCCAGTCCGCATAACCGAAGCGCGACTGGTAACTGATACGGAAGCGTGTCGCCGGCAGGTTCAGCGCGTCGCGGAGAAGTTCGCCCGTCACCTGGCACTGTGCATAGTATGGATCGCCCAGGGCGACGTTCCGCTGGGGAATCCCGTGGAACGAGGCGACGATCACTTCCGGCTCGTGCTCGAGACTGGCCAGCGTCGTTCGCACCGAACGTGCAAGGGCCTCGATATACGCTGGCTCGTCGAAATAGGAAGGCACCACGCGCACCGCAGGCTGGTTGCGCATGCGGCGCAATATGTCGAACAGCCTGTCGTTGGCGGTGGCCGACGTCGTCGCGGAATATTGAGGATAGAGCGGAAACATCAGGATGCGATCGCACCCTTCGTCGCTGAGCCTGCCGACCGCATCCTCGATGGACGGGTTGCCATAACGCATGCCCCAGTCGACGGCGACGCGGTCTTCGCCGAACCGTTCGGTGGCCCAGACGGCGAGTTTCGTCGCCTGGTTCCGGGTCACGGTTTTCAACGGACTCTCGTCGAGCTCGCGATTCCAGATACGTTGGTAATCCTTGCCTTTGACGGCGGGCCGACGCAACAGCACGACACCTTGCAGGATCGGCTGCCAGACGAGCTTCGGCAGTTCGATCACACGGGGGTCGGAAAGGAACTCGGCGAGGTAACGGCGCACCGAGCGGTAGTCGGTACCGTCCGGTGTGCCGAGATTGGACAGGAGGATACCGACCTTGCCGCGGGTGATCTGCCGGGTCGACGCCGTGTTCGATCGGGTGCGGGTAGCTGGGGGTGGCACGGCTTCAAGATGAGCCGTTCGCCGCTGAAGCGGCCCCCACAAGGGGCCGGCGTGGTGTGCGGTGTTCATGGTTTTGCCTGCTTCCGTGAGAGGGGTCGGTTCTCGACCCCTCTCCTTTCATGGCTGGTTTAGCCGAGCCTGGCGACGGCGTCGGCGATGCCCCTGCCGTAGTCCGGGTGGCAGGCCGTGCAGTTGTCGATGTGCCGCTGGACCACCGGTTGCGAGGCACCCTTGATCGCGCGAGCCGTATTGTCGAACAGCACCTGCTTCTGCGCCGGGCTCATCATTTCAAACAGCTTGCGCGGCTGCGAGAAGTAGTCGGGGTCTTCGCGATGATTCCAGCGCTTGGCCACCGTCTCGCCGATTTCAAGCGGCGGCTCGGAGAAGTCAGGCTGGGCCTGCAAGGCACCGCGGCTGTTCGGCTCGTAGCTTGTGGAACCACCGCCGTTCCCGTCCACGCGCATGGCGCCGTCACGATGATACGAGTGGACCGGGCAGCGCGGCGCGTTCACCGGAATCTGCGCGTAGTTCACGCCGAGGCGGTAACGCTGCGTGTCGCCGTAGGAGAACAGGCGGCCCTGGAGCATCTTGTCCGGTGAGAACCCGATACCCGGCACGATCACCGCCGGTGCGAACGCGGCCTGCTCGATATCCTGGAAGAAGTTCTCGGGATTCCGGTTCAGTTCGAAAAAGCCGACTTCTATCAACGGGTAATCGCCGTGCGGCCACACCTTGGTCAGGTCGAACGGGTTGTACGGCGTATTGGCGGCTTCGGCCTCCGGCATGATCTGCACGTAGAGCGTCCAGCGCGGGAACTCCTTGCGCTCGATGGCTTCGTACAGGTCACGCTGATTGCTTTCGCGGTCCTTGGCGACCACCTGGCCGGCTTCTTCGTCGGTCAGGTTCTGGATGCCCTGCTGGGTCTTGAAGGTGAACTTCACCCAAAAGCGCTCGTTCTTTGCATTGATGAAGCTGTACGTGTGGCTGCCGAAACCATGCATGTGGCGGAACGACTTCGGCACGCCGCGCTCGCTCATCACGATCGTGACCTGGTGCAGCGCCTCGGGCAGCAGCGTCCAGTAGTCCCAGTTGTTGTCGGCGCTGCGCATGCCGGTGCGCGGGTCGCGCTTGATGGCGTGATTGAGGTCCGGGAACTTCAGCGGATCGCGAATGAAGAACACCGGGGTATTGTTGCCGACCAGATCCCAGTTGCCCTCTTCCGTATAAAACTTCATGGCGAAGCCGCGAATGTCGCGCTCCGCGTCGGCCGCGCCGCGCTCGCCGGCCACGGTGGAGAAGCGCGCCATCATCTCGGTGGTCTTGCCCACTTCGGAGAAGATCTTGGCGCGGGTGTACTTCGTGATGTCGTGGGTAACGGTAAACGTGCCGAAGGCACCGGCGCCCTTGGCGTGCATGCGGCGCTCGGGAATCACTTCGCGATCGAAGTGGGCGAGCTTCTCGAGGAACCAGACATCTTGCAGGAGGGCCGGGCCACGGGGGCCGGCGGTCATCGTGTTGTTGTCGTCGGCGACGGGGGCACCGAAAACGGTGGTCAGCTTGCTCATGGGTCTCGACCTTGCGGGTATTCGTGAGGAGAGGCGTGCGGTGGGGCCGCGGCGTGGATGCAACGGTAGGTCGCGCCGACTGAGAAGTGAAATTCATATTTGCGACGGTAACGATAGGCACCGACTATCAAGCGATCGGTGACCTCCGCCTCCAAGGATCAACGATGTCACCTCATCTGCGCTTGCACCTCAGTGCTGCGAGAAGATCTGTGGGAGCCGCTTCAGCGGCGATCCGGCGGCAGCGGGCCTATTGCCGCTGAAGCGGCTCCCACAACAAGCGTCGCGGTCTCACCGGCGGCGCTCCCACGATCCCAAAAAAATGCCGCCGGGTCTCCCCGGCGGCGTTTTGTCACAGCTATCAGAGCGGACCGGGATTCGGTGGCCGCAGCTTCGATGTAGGCAATCCTTTATAGCCCCAGTCTTCCATCGGGACCTCGTCGATGACCACGAAGGTCACCTCCGGTGGCTTGCCGAGGACGCGCTGGAGCGTCTCGGTGATTTCGGCAATGACCTGGGCTTTCTGCTCAGGCGTGTTGCCTTCTTTGGTGATGCGAACGTTGACGTAAGGCATGTTGGCGATTACCAGCGACCGGCGGTGCCGCCGCCGTCGACCGGCAGGACCACGCCATTGATGAAGGAAGCCTGCGCGAGGTAAACCACGGCCTCGGCAATCTCTTCCGGCGTACCCAGGCGACCCGCGGGATTGAGGGCGCTGAGGAATTCGTGCGTTTCGGGCGAGTGCATCGGCGTGTCGATGACACCAGGAGCCACGGCATTGACGCGTACGTTGTGGCGGGACAGCTCGATCGACAGGCCACGTGTCACGGCATTCAGACCGCCCTTGGTCAGCACGGCCATCGTGCCGGGCACGTTGCGATCGGGCTGCATACTCACGGACGCCGTCACGTTGACGATGCTGCCTTCCTTGCGCGACACCATGTGGCGGGCCACAACCTGTGTCGGGTAAATGAAACCACGCAGGTTGGTGTCGATCACCGCGTCGATCTCGGCCGCCGTGAAGTCGATGAAATCCCGTGCGACGAAGATGCCGGCGTTGTTGACCAGCACGTCGACCTTGCCGAAGGCCTCCAGCGCATGGTCGAGAAGGCGCTCAGCGGTTTCTGGCAGGCTGATGTCGCCGGCGACGCCGAGGAAGCGATCGGAGTTGCCCAGTTCGGCGTGCGCGGTATCCAGGCGTTCCTGGGTTCGTGCGTTACCGACGACGTTGTAGCCGAGGTCGAGGAAAGCCTTGGCGATAGCGAAGCCGAGGCCGCTGGAGGCGCCGGTCACGATGGCGGTCTTGTTGCTGCTCATGGGGTTTTCACTCCTGAATCTGTGTTCCGGGCCAAAGCGGCGCCGGGCTGGAACACAATCTATTGCTGCGGCGGGCGGTGATAAATAAGATCCGGGACACAAGACTCATTACACGGTGTAACGCCATGCAAAGGCAGTTCGACGATCTGATGCTTGGCAGCATCGAACTGTTCTGCCTGGCCGGGGAACTTGGCGGGTTCACGGCCGCGGCCACGGCCGCCGGCGTCACACCGGCAGCCGTGAGCCGCTCCGTGGCCCGCCTGGAGGCGCGACTGGGCGTTCGCCTCTTCGTGCGCACGACCCGGAACATCCGCCTGACCGAGGCCGGCAAGGTCTATCTCGACCAAAGCCGCCAGGCCCTTGCCCAATTCGCCGAAGCCGAACAGATGGCGACCGGCCAGCAGGGACGCGCCGCCGGCCGCCTGCGCATCAGTGTGCCGACCACGTACGCGCACTACCGCCTGCTCCCGCTGTTGCCAGCGTTTCATCGCGAGCACCCGGATGTCCTGCTCGACCTGCATATCAGCAACCGCAACATCGCCTTCGCCGATGATGCATTCGACCTCGCCATTCGTGTCCGCGCGCAGGCGGATTCCACGATGATCGTGCGCCACCTCGAAGATGCGGCGCTTGTAGTAATCGCCTCTCCTGCCTATATGGAGCGCAGGCGAGCACCGCAGACACTTGCCGATCTCGCGACGCTGGAATGCATCCAGTTCGACCTGCCCAGCAGCGGGCGGCGCATTCCGTGGTTGTTTCGCGAGAATGGGGACGACGCGGAATTCGAAGCGGAGAGCGCGTTCACCGTGGGCGAGGATGTGCTGGGCGGGGTAACGCTCGCCCGTGCCGGCGCCGGTGTGTTCCAGACGTATCGTTTCATCGTCGAGCAGGATCTCACCGACGGGACGCTGATCGAATTGCTCCCTGAGCTGGGTGGGCGATCACGGCCGTTCAATCTGCTGTATCCGCATAGCCGGTTCGTGCCGTTGCGAGTGCGGGCGTTTATTGATTTTCTGACGGCGCGTGTGGCTGCCGATCGTTGAGCTGTCGCGAGCCCATCGCCGCTGAATCGGCTCCCACAAGGAGCGCTGGCTGCACTGCGTGGGAGCCGCTTCAGCGGCGATAAGCGTCAGAAATCCCAGCGCGCTCCCAGGTTGAGGCCCCAACCCCGCGTCCCCGCATCCCCTAGGTTCGTCTGCCAGTCCGCCTCGCCATAAATGGATAGCCGGTTCGTCCAGCCCACGGTCCCGCCGAAGCCGATCTCGGCCATGCGGCCGAAGTTCCCGCCAGTGAACTGCTGCGAGAGATCGAGCCCATCCGCACCGATGTCGACCTTCGTGTTGCCACCCCAGCCGCGGATGTAATTCACCCGCACATAGGGCGTCGCCTTGCGACCGCTATCGCTGACCCAGGTGCGGTCGAAGCGCAGCCCTGCCCGGCCGATGGTCTGCTCGAACGTCTGGTAGTGCGTGGTCACGCCGTCGAGATCCACCTGGTCATGCACGTTGATGTACTGGCGCGACAGTTGCAACTGGGGCTCGAGTTCCCACCCACCGTCGAAGCGCCACGGGTAACCCGTCTCCACCGATCCCGTCCAGCCGGAGGCATGCAGGCGTGCCGCGCCCTTGGCGCGGGCTGTATCGATATCACCCTGCTGCCGGTCGCCGGAGGCGACGACATCGACATAGAAGCCGTTCGCACGCTGCCAGGTAACGAACATGGCGATGGAGTTGCCGTAGAACTTCGCGTGGCTGTGGCCGTCCACGGCTTTAGGATCCAGATCGGTCGTGCCATGCGTATACGCGATGCCCGCGCGCAACGTCGAGGCATCCGAATCCAGGGCGAAGATGTTCGTCCCGACCTGCACGGCTCGCGTATCCACGTCGGCGTCGTAACCGAACTCCTTGAACGAACGGTTGGTGGAATACGTGTAGTCGCCGCCGATGAAGCGAACGAACGGCTCGCCGCCCAGACCTGCACCCATGTCGTCCATGTCACGGATCTCGCCGAGGCGGCGATGCAGGTTCTCGACGTTCTGATAGCTGTACAGCGCCAGGGCCGACGGCGAAACGATGTACGCAGGCACCTGGGGAACGACCGCCGGCCGCGCATTCGATGGCGGCAACGATGCCACGGTGGGCATGATGTCCGGTGTCCCGGGCGGGGAACCCGCGGGTGGTGGCGTTGTCCCCGGCGGGGGCGGGGGCGCGACGTAAGGCGCACCGGCCGGTGGCGTGGGGGCCGGTGTGATCGTCGTGGGTGCGGAACATGGGCCGTCGCATACCAGCACGTTGGCAAGCCGGTAATCCCAGAAGTTATTGCCTGACGTGGTGCCACCAACGACGCGCTGCGATGCATCGCTAGCACCGGGCGAGAAGGCGTACAGGCCATATTGCCACGGCCCTACGGCGAGATATCCACCGTTGAGGCGGAACGCGGCGCCGGTCGACGCGCCAGCGACCTGCACCACGGAAATGCCCTCGTTCGAACTGACGTATCCGTTCGCATCCGCGTCGGTCAGCGCGCCCGTGCTTACCGTCGCGGGGGTGATATTGAGCGTTGTTTCGCCATTGGCATCGCCCTGCACAAGGAGACGATCGGTCGACTGGTTGCCAAGCGCGCCGCCTGCATTGACGTTGGTGACAAGATTGATATGCCCGCCGTTGCCGAGGTACGAGCCGTCGATGGTCAGGCTGTTTCCTGGTGAACCAGCCCCGTTGGTGAGATCGATCATGCCCGCGTTGCTTACGTTCGCCGATCCTGGCGATGCACCCGAGATCACCGGATGCACGTTGTCGCCGGCGAACAGCGTCGAGGTCGGATCGATGGTGACGTCGCTGTTGGCAAGGTGGACGTTGTCGGTGAGCGTGAACCCCGCGCCATTCGCAAAGGCGATGGTGTTCCAGCCGGTCCCCAGGTTGATACCCTTACCCAGCGTATCCGCCCCGAACGAACCGCCGCGCGCCTGCGTGCCGTCGAAGGTCAGCGTGTTGCCGCCACCCGTTCCGGCCAACAAGTGATATGTGCTCGAGGTATCGACATTACCAATGGTCGCCACGTTGTTCGCGCCATCGCCCATGGTGATGCCGCCTTCGAGCGTGCCGCCGGCCCAGGTGATGCTGTCGCTGCCGCCACCCGTGGCGACATCGCCCTGGATCGATCCGGCCGTAATCCCCACCGTGTCGTTCCCGGCGCTACCACGCACGGCGATCGCCGCCGGCGATACCGCGGTGATCGCGCCGCTGTTGCTGAAGTTCGTACCCGCGCCGTTGGACAGGTCCACCACCGGCGCGGTGGTACTCACCGAGCTCAGGTTGCCGCTGTTGACGACCGACGACGCCGTGCCTGCAAGCAGTGCAGGCCCACCCGCGGCATTGAGGATGTTGACCGTGGCAGCGCTGGTCACCGCGCCCGTGGTCAGCGCCTGGATACCTGTCGCGCCGGCGCCATTGCCATTGACGACGACACCCGGGCCAATGGTGAGGTCCGTACTGGCCACGCTCCCGTCCGCACGACGGAACGCGTATCCGACGCCAGTCCCATCCACCTCGACGGTCGCCGTCGATGCCGGATTGATCGATGTCGCCGTGCGCAGGCCGGCGCCGTTGCCGACACGCAGCGTGGCACCGCTCAAGGTGATGGCGCCGACCTCGGCCGCATTCTCGATCGCGTTACCCGTACCCAGCGTCGTGATCGTCGTGCCTGTCGCAGTCAACGATGTCGCGCCGGTGTCGAGCAGCACGCCGTGGGCCGAGCCGTTCGTGACGATGGCCGAGTCGCCGGCCCCAAGTGCGAGGCCCGCACCACTGATCAGCTGCACCCCCGCGACACCGTCGTCCACCGTGATCGAGCCCGCCGGGTTCAGGCGTTGCGTGCCCGCGCCTTCCACGCGCACACCGGTCCCGTTCAACACATGAATCGTGCCGTTGTTCGCGAACGTGCCGCCCGTGCGCACGATGGCTCCGGTCGCCGCCAGCCCGCTCAGGCTGACGGCGGCGCTGTTGGTGGCGGCCGCATTGGTTTCCACGATGAAACCCGTGGCATTCGCGCCGGTGAAGTTCATCGCGCCGACGTTGGACAACGACGCCCCGTTGCGGGCGATGTATCCGGTCACGCCGCTCTGCGAGGACGTCAGGCTGGCCATGCTCTTGAGCGAGGTACTGCGCAGCACGGATCCGGTGTTGGCGCCGGTGAGGTCGTGCTTCTGACCGTCGGCGATGCCGGCGATCGCGCCCACGCCGGTCAGCGACATCGTCGTCGCCGCATCGATCGTGGCGGTGGAGCCGCCTTCCGCCACGACGCCCTGGGCCGCGGCTCCCGAAACGATGATGTTGGCGTTGCGCGTATTCAGTACCGATCCGGTGCCTGTCCCGAGGATGCCGGTGGATTGCGCGCCCGAGGCGCTCATGGTCAGTCCCGTGCCGTCGAAGTCCGCGCCGCTGTCGAGGCGAAACAGCGTGGACTGTGCGGTGGCCACGTCGAGATTCGATCCGCCGTTGACGTTGATGTGGGCGTCATTGCCGAACGCGAAGAAGCCGATCTGCTTCGTTCCACTGGTGAACGCGGGAGCCGCGCCAGCCGCCACGCTCACCGTCGCGCGACCGCGCGCATGAATACCGATGGCGCCGTCACCGAGCAGGTTCACCGCGCCCTGCACATTCGCGCGTGCCGTCCCCGTACCCTGGCCCTCCGCCCAGACACCGAAGTTGCGCGTGCCGCTGGCGGGATCGGCCCCGCCGCTGACATTGATGCTGCCGGTCGAGCTGACCGTCGACGCCGCCGCACCGGTGGAGAGCGCTTTGATACCGACACCGTTGACGCCGTTGACGTTGATGGTTCCGCTGTTCTCCACGACGCCGGTGACGCCCCCGTTCTGGACGAGAATGCCATCGTTCTCGCGGGGAATGGCGGCGGCGCGGCCGTTCACGTTGATTGTGCCGGAGCTGTTGACGTTCGCGGTGGGCGACGTCACCAGGATCCCTGCCGCGTTCTGCGTGAGGCTGCCGATGGTGATGTTGCCCTGGTTGCTCACCGTTCCGCCGCTGGCAACGTTGATGCCGGTAGTGATCGCCTGCTGGTTGACCGCGATATCGGCCGGAGCCACCGCCGGGTTCGTCTGCGGACCGCGGCCGATGTAGATCGTGCCGGCGCCCGTGTTGGTGAAGTTAGCCGTGCCGTCGTTGATATACACGCCGTCCATCGAGCCGTTGGAGCGCGAGCCGGTGACACCCACGTTGACGATGCCGCTGTTCGTCGCAGTCGCACCCGCGCCGACGCGAATCCCCGTCGACTTCCCTGCGCCGTTGGAATTTCCCGTCGCCAGGTTGAGGATGCCGGCGTTGGCGAACGTGCTGTTCGACTGCACGTCGACCACATTGGAACCGAACTCACCGTTGGTGACCGCACCGGCCGTCGTGCGAAAAAAGTTGCCGTTGATGACACCGTTGTTCGTCCCCGAACTGCCGGTGGTGAGGATCACTGCCGAGCCGTCGCCGGTGGTGTGCGTGGTAGCCAGGGTGCCCTGGATATTCACCGTGGCACCACCCTCACCACGCACTGCGCCGTTATTGGCGTTGACGACCTCGAGCGTGGCACCCGGAGCGACGACTCCGTGCGCGTTGGCCCCCACCAGATGCATCACGATGCGGTTGCCGATGGGCTGTGCGACTTCATCGGGCGGGCTATCGGCGCTTTGACCGTAGGTGATCTGTTCTGTCGTGGACGTATACCCGCGGGCGAACAGCGTGTTGTATTGCGCCGGATCGAGGTTCCCTGCCTGCATCTGCCCGATCAGGAAATCGTTGTACGAACGCAGGTCGGCGTCGTTGTTCACCGTATGCGATGTGGTGACACCGTCGCTGGTGGTGACGTTGAATGTGCCGCCGAAGTGCGCAACAAAGGACACGCCGAAATTGTTGGGGACCGTGGGGTTGGCTACCGCTCCGGTAAAGGTGATCCGGTTGTTCGAGGTCCAGTCGATGTTGCTGGCCGCTGTGCCCGTGCCATCCGCGTAGAAAAGCGACGACTGCTTGGCTGCGATCGTCCAGCCATTCGTCGCCGCCGTGGACACCGCGCCCGCCGTGCCGATGTTGACATCGAGGGTCCCGCCTGCAGCGGTTACCGTGCCGACACGCGCGTTGATGTACTGCTGGTTGTTGACGTTGACCACGTCGGGGACGGTGGTATTGAGGTCCACCGGTGCCGTGGGGTTGAGGTTGGCCGTCGCGTACGTCGACACGACGCGCCGTCCACCCGTGATCGGATCGGGCACGCTCACGCCGAAGTTCTGGCTGCCGGGATTCAGGCGCGCCGCGCCGATCCACTGCGTACCGGAGAGGAGTCGTCCGAGGGAATTGAGCGCGCCGAGTGTTGTATTGCGGGTGCCCGAGTCACCGGCAGCGAAGCGTTGCGGACCGGATAGCGTGACGGTTCCCCCACCGGGAACCACGGTCTGACCGACCAGGTTGTCGTTAACGGTCGGGTCGTATCCCGGGAGGGTCACGGTCTGCGCGCCAGCTTGTACGGATATCGAGGCCAGGGCAGCCGCCACGGCAAGGAACAGCACATCGTGTCGCGTTTTCATGCTCGTGTACCCCGTGCCACCGTCCCTGGTGGTGTGGTGCACGTCCTGACGTTCCCGGTCGCCAGCAAGGCGGAAGCCCCCTTCCCTTCGCTCCGGCCGTGGTCACCATTGACCCACGCGCGAAGCGGCGATTTCGCACGTTGCCGTTGCGAATCGCCCCGAAGGGCTCTTGATAGACGCGACGATATGAAGGCGACGTGCATGTAACGATCACAAAAGGTGAACGCGCGGCAGGCTGAACCCCGTCGCAACCTCCCCTATACTCCCGCCGATGAAGCCAAACGTCCTGCTGCAATACATCCTCCCGCACCGCTTCCTGTCGCGCATCGTCTATTGGGCGACCCGGTGGGAGTGGGCGCCATGGAAGAACTTTCTCATTGGGGAGATCGTGCAGCGCTATGACGTGGACATGAGCCAGGCGGCCCAGCCGGACCCGCTCAGCTATGCGCATTTCAATGCGTTTTTCACCCGAAAGTTGAAGCCCGGGGCGCGCAGCGCCGACCCGGACCCCCAGGCGATCCTCTGCCCGGCGGACGGACGCATCAGCCAATCGGGACGCATTCGGGACGGCCGCATCTTCCAGGCCAAGGGTCAGGAATACACGGCAGCCGAGTTGCTCGGCGATGAAGCCGCCGCCGCGCCGTTCCGCAACGGCAGCTTCGCCACGATCTATCTGTCCCCACGTGACTACCACCGGGTGCACATGCCCCTTTCCGGCGAGCTCAGCGGCACCACGCATGTGCCGGGGCGCATCTTCAGCGTCGCCCCCTTCGCCGTCGCCGACATTCCCCGCCTGTTCGCCCGTAACGAGCGCCTGGTCTGCCGGTTCCAGGGCGAGCACGGCCCTTTCGTCTCGGTGATGGTCGGCGCGATCCTGGTGTCCAGCGTGGCGACGGTCTGGGACGGCATGGCCATCCCGCCCTACGCCTCGGACATCATCCGGGTCGACTGCGCGGGCCGGGGCATCCACCTGGAGAGATTTGCCGAAATGGCCCGGTTCAACATGGGATCGACGGTTATCCTGCTGCTGCCGGAAGGTTATGAGCTGGACGGCCTCCAGCCGCAACAGCAGGTGGTCGTCGGGCAACGTATCGGTCGCTGGGTGGGTCCCCCGTCACAGACGTGACGGCGGGCGTCACTTTGTGACGAAAACGTCTTACATTTGACGTACGGGCAGCGTATGCTTCGGGCTTCTGGTGCCCCTCGGGGGAAGGGCCTGGGCCGAAGAAGCATCCGTCTAGGGGAAGTCGTCCATGCGTCTCGTCAGCCATCTCATTGCCGTCAATCGCGAAATCCGCCTCCGCAGGCAGCTCGCCGACATCGAACGCGTTGTCCTGGCTCTGCCAGTGAGGGCGCATGCCGACCTGCAACAGCTGGTCCGGCGCGAGATGGAACAGGCCGCCGCCTGTGACTTCCCGCATCTGTACGGCACGCCGCCGGAAGAACGCTACAGCACGTACGGACACGGTCCGGACATCGGGCTGGGCAAGGCCAGATCCGAGAATCCGTTGATCGCCACCCGTGGCGTGGCTTTGTGGATCGCCTCGGTCTACCACGAGACACTCGACGCCCGTCGGCCGAACATGGAAGACCTGCACCGCCAGATCCTGCGCCTCATGCGTCAGATCAAGGAACTCTCGGCTCCCGGCCGCACCGGCGATGCCAGCGACCGTTGGATGGAACCTCACGCCGTAGCGTGAGGCGCCCGCGTCAGCGGCAGACCGGCACCCGGATCGACTGACCCACTCTCAGTGCATGGCCCTTGAGGCCATTGATCTTCGCGATGTCCTCGACATCCGCGCAGCTGCTTTTGCGCGCGATGCTGACCAGGGTGTCGCCACGGCGAACCGTGTAGCTCTTCGACGAACTCCCCGACGACTTCGGTGAGGACGAAGGCGACGGGCCGCTGGCCAGCGCAGCCGAGGTGGCGGCCGGGGGTGGCGGCGCGATGATCTTCACCGCGTTATGCAGATCGCTGGCGAGGATCGGCCAGGGGCCGTCCCCACAGCTGGAGGCGTAAGCCTTCTCGAGCTGCTTGGGCACTTCCAGACGCGCACCGACGGGCTGGCTCACCTGGGGATCAAGACGGGGATTGAGGTTGCGCAGCGTGCGGAACCAGCCCTGCGGCATGTCCTCGGCCGAGCCCAGGCAGACGGTAAGTTCCGACAGCGATGCCGGACGCTTGAGCACGATCTGCCCCGCCTCTCCATCGATCTTCGGCCACTTCAGGTGGTAGCTGTCGGCATGCAGGAACAGCCATGCAGCGGCCAGCACCATGGGCACGTAGTCGCGCGTCTCAGCCGACATCTGCCCGTAGATCTGCGGGTCGTAGAAGCTGGCACCGGGGCTGCCGGCGGCGATGCGGCGCATGCGCCCTTCACCACCGTTGTAAGCCGCCAGGGTCATTTCCAGATTGTTGTTGAACGCACCGAGCTGTTCGTCGATGTACTCGGCGTTGGCCTGCGCGGCCATGGTCGGGTCGAAGCGCTGGTCGAAGCCATCCGCATTGGACAGGCCGAAGCGCAGGCCGGTCGCGTACATGAACTGCAGGGGGCCGGACGCGCCCGACCGCGACACGGCATGCACCTTGCCGCCGGATTCCTTGGCCATGATGCCGAACAGCAGGGCCTCAGGCAGGTCGGCCTTCTTATAGGCCGGCCACATCTTGTAGCGCATCATCTGGTAGTTGACGTAGGCGTCCATGAGGTTCGGGCGCAGCTGGGTCAGCCACATCTCGAGCGCGGCCTTCACCGGCCCGTTCATCACCATCATGTCGGAGAACTGCTGGCCGCGAAGCATGGTCACGCTGCGCTGCGCCTGCGGCAACGCACCCACCGCCACGGCACCGGATGTATCGCCCGGCTGGGCACCGACTTCGGCACCCTGCTCAGTGTCGTCGGCATCCTCGCCTTCGATGAAGCTGCCATCCTTCAGGCGCAACAGCCGATCGAAGACCGCGGCAAAACGCTGCGGGTCGCAACCCGGCGTCAGGCCGCAACGTGCCGAGGCGTCCTTGAGCTGGTCCAGGGCCTGCTTGCGCGTCTGTGCAGCCTGCGGGGTGTCACCGCGACGCGCCTGGTCGATCGAGGACTCGTAGCCCTTGCTTGCCTGGTTCATCCGGTCGTACAACGCATTGACCTCGGGCGTGGCGGCCTTGCCCGGACGCGTAGCGCCACCGGAAGCGCAGCCGGCGAGGATCGCCAGTGGCAAGAAGAGAAGGGGGCGCGGGACGCGAACAGACATGCAGGACTCGGGGGTAAGACAATGGCGGTCACGTTACCCCTCGTGCCCCCGCGACTCAAGCGTCGTGATGCGAAATTGTCCGTAACGACGTGCTGTTGCGTAAACTTGTTCAGGACATCCTTAAGGAAGAAGCCATGCCCAACATCCTGATCGGCCGCAATGACGAAGCCGCCGTGGAACTGGACTCCCGCTACGGCAACCGGCACGGCATGATCGCCGGCGCCACCGGCACGGGTAAGTCCGTGTCGCTGATGTTGCTGGCGGAAGGCTTCTCCAGGCTGGGCGTGCCCTGCTTCCTCGCCGACGCCAAGGGGGACCTGGCCGGACTTTCGCAGGCCGCCGGCGCCCCTTCCGACAAGCTCACTGCCCGACTGGCAAAGCTTGGGCTGACAGACTGGAAGCCCCAGGCCAATCCGGTCGTGTTCTGGGACATCTACGGCAAGCTGGGCCATCCGGTGCGCGCCACGGTGTCGGAGATGGGCCCGACCCTGCTCTCACGCATCCTGGAACTCAACGACACCCAAGAAGGGGTGCTGGAGGTGGTCTTCCGCGTCGCGGACGACGAAGGCCTGCTCCTGCTCGACCTTGCCGACCTGCGCTCCATGCTCGGCTTTGCCGCCGATCACGCCAAGGACATCTCCTCGCGCTATGGCCTGATCAGTGCGCAGAGCGTCGCCGCGATCCAGCGCTCCCTGCTCAGGCTCGAGCAGGACGGAGCCGACTCGTTCTTCGGCGAACCGGCGCTCGAGCTGGCCGACCTGATGCGCCAGGACATGAGCGGCCGCGGGGTGATCAGTGTGCTCGCCGCCGAAACGCTGATCATGAAGCCCCGCCTGTACTCCACCTTCCTGCTGTGGCTGCTGTCCGAGCTGTTCGAGCAGATGCCCGAGGTGGGCGACCTGGATGTGCCGAAGATGGTCTTCTTCTTCGACGAAGCCCATCTGCTTTTTGACGATGCGCCAGCGGCGCTGCGCCAGCGCGTGGAGCAAGTCGTGCGACTCATCCGCTCCAAGGGCGTGGGGGTGTACTTCTGCTCGCAGAACCCGGACGACGTGCCGGGCGAGATCCTCGGCCAGCTCGGCAATCGCGTGCAGCATGCGCTCCGTGCATTCACGCCGCGCGACCAGAAAGCGGTCAAGGCCGCCGCGGAAACGTTCGCGCGCAATCCGAAGCTCGATGTGGTCGAGACGATCGGCACGCTCGGCACCGGCGAGGCGCTGGCCTCGACACTGGGCGATGGCGGCGTGCCATCGCCCGTGCAGAAGGTACTCGTCGCGACACCCGTGTGTCGCATCGGTGCGATCACCGTCGAGGAACGTGCCGCCGTACGCTCTCGCTCGCCGGTCGGTGCCAGGTACGACACCACGGTGAATCGGGAATCGGCCGAAGAAATGCTGGCCAGACGGGCCTCGGAAAAGAGCGCGCCGGACGCACCCCCGGTGACATCCTCCGGCGGCAAGACCGATGACCCGGCCGCCGACGCAGGATGGAGCGGCGCCGTGCGAGACGCCGTGTTCGGCACGAAGCGTCGCCAGGGCATGATCGAGACCATGGCCAAGTCCATGGTGCGCACGGCGGGATCGCGCGCCGGCCAGCAGATCGTGCGCGGGATCCTTGGCAGCATCTTCGGCGGAAAGCGCTGACCATGCCGCGACACGCACTTGCCGATGCCAGCACACCTTTCGCGCAACGGATCCTCATCGGCGTGCGCTACCCGTCGCGCGGAGCGGCGCCGGTCACGATCCTTGCCGTCGCCGCGTTCGAGCTGCTGACGATTTTTCCCGTCAGTCTCCTGCGCGTGCTCGTGATGTTGCTCGGCTGGATTGCGATTTATACCTACGCCATTGAATGCCTGCGCCATACCGCGGATGGCTTCGCCGATCCGCCCGAGGTGGCCCTCAACACGGATGACCGGACCAGCGTCGCCCTTATCGTCATCCAGCTCACCGGTAACGCCCTCGCCGTGCTTGCGACGATCTTCCTGGGCACTCCGGGGCTACTCGTGTTGCTGGTTTTCGCCTTCGTCTTGCCGATCATGACGATGTCGCTGACATTCGACGGCGTAGAGGCGGCGCTCAATCCGATCACGTGGATCAGGGTGGTGCGGCGGCTTGGAAGCGACTACCTGCTGTTGTTCGCCATCGTGGTGGCTGCCGCCCTGCTCGAGGCGGGTGCCTTGTATGCCCTGGCCGATCGCGGCCCGACCTTCCTCGGCACGGCCGCGTTTTACGTCATCGCCAACTACGTCACCATCTACACGTTCCACCTGATGGGTGCACTCATCCATCATCACCACGAAAACCTGGGTTACCAGCCCGAATCCGAGGTCATCGCCGACGCCGCCAATCCGGACGACGACGTAGCGCTGCTGGGCCACGTGAACCTGATTTCGAGGGACGACATCCCGGGCGCCACCGACATACTCACCGAGCGCCTGCGCGAGGGCATCGCACCGGTAGCCCTGCACCTGCGTTATCGCGAGTTGCTGCGCGTGCAGGGACGTCTTCCTGAGCTACTCGTGCACGGACAGATATGGATCGCCGCGCTGGTTCAATCGCACGAAGAACGTCGCGCGCTGGGCGTGGTGCAGGACTGCATCGATGTCGACCCCGTCTTTCTTCCCGATGCCACGATCACCTGCGGTGCGCTTGCGGATACGGCAGCCCACGGCGGCATGACCCGCCTCGCCCTTCACCTTGCCCTTGGCTACCTGCGCACATGGCCCGGCGACATGGGCGCGCCGCACTACGGTCTGCTCGCCGTGCGCATGCACGAGCGCCAGCGCGAACCGGCCGAGGCGGCCGCACTGGGTCGGCGACTGCTCGCCGCCTACCCCGAGCACCCGCTCCGCGTGGATATCGAGGCACTGCTGGATACGCTCGGCACGACGCCGAAGGTGTCGTCATGAGCCGCTGGCGTCCACCGGCACCGTCGTCGACCGCGATTATCACGCGTGACGG
>Ga0247742_10000327_pt1 | contig 40619 bp, 35 predicted proteins | sample UWRJL208509C2_FD_180944 | JGI IMG/M metagenome (GOLD analysis project Ga0247742, IMG submission 180944) | Plant litter microbial communities from Arlington Agricultural Research Station in Wisconsin, United States - UWRJ-L208-509C-2 | ecosystem: Environmental > Terrestrial > Plant litter >...
GGATTCGTCGGTACCCGGCACCTTCATGGTCAGGTAGTACGGCGGCTGCAGCGTGACGTTGTTCGTCGGCGAGATCGGGTCGTTGGGGGTGATCCACGCGTCGTTGCCCTGGTAGAAAGTACCCGGCTCGGTGATGTGGTACGACCCGAGAATCGAGCGCTGCGCCTTGAACAGGTCGGCCGGATAGCGCACGTGCGCCAGCAGGTCGGGGCTCATGTCGCTGGCGGGCTTGAGCGTCGACGGGTAGATCTTCTGCCAGGTCGCGAGCACCGGGTCTTCGTCATCCCACGCGTAGAGCGTCACCTCACCGCTGTAGGCGTCGACCGTGGCCTTCACCGAGTTGCGGATGTAGTTGATGTCGTCGAACGCGATCTGTGGCTGCGGCTGGTACGTGTCGGCGATCGAGCTCGAGAGCTGCTCGACGGTCGAGTACGGGTAGTTCGCGCTCGTCGTGTAGCCGTCGACGATCCACAGGATCTTGCCGTCGACGATCGCGGGGTACGGGTCGTTGTCGAGCGTCAGGTAGGGCGCGACCTTCTCGACGCGCTCCTTCGGGTCGCGGTCGTACAGGATCTGCGAATCGTCGTTGACGAAGTCGGAGAGGAAGATCTGTTCCGACTGGAACTTGAGCGCATAGATGAGGCGCTTGAAGGTGTTGTCGAGCGCCGGGCCACCCTCGCCGGCGAATGTCGTCGTCGGGTTGGCGCTCGAGTCTTCGTCGCCACCGGACGGGTAGTCGAGCTCGACGGCCTCGGCGCCCTCGGGCGCTCCGACGATCGAGTACTCGGGCGAGTCCTCACCGAAGTACACGCGGGGCTCGAAGTCGCCGACCTGGTCGCTCAGCGCGCCCGTGCCGGGGATGCCCGACTCGAGGAACACCGGCTGGCCGTCGGCGGAACGCTGGTTACCGTAGGCAGCGACCACGCCGTAACCGTGGGTGTAGATGACGGTGTCGTTGTCCCACCCGCGCGAGCTCTGGCCCTCCTGGTTGAGCTCACGCAGCGCGATCACGGTGTCTTGTGTGGCGCCGTCGATCTCGTACCGGTCGACGTCGAGATACTCCGGGAACTGGTAGAACTGGCGAACCTGTTCGAACTGGCGGAACGTGCGGGTCACCAGGGCGGGGTCGATGATGCGGATGTTCGCGGTGGTCTCCGCGTCCTCCCGCAGGGCGCCGGGCTCGGCGTCAGTGATCGCGTTGTATGGCACTTCCTCGACGTCGGCGACGTCATAGGCGTCGCGGGTGGCATCGATATTGCGCTGGATGTATTCCGCCTCGACGCGCACCTGCTGCGGCTCGACCTGGAAGCGCTGCACCACCCAGGGGTAGATGCTGCCCACGACGAGGCCGCTCACCAGCAGCAGCGCGGTGCCGATGATGGGCAGACGCCAGCGGCCGATGACGGCGGTGATGAAGAACAGGATGGCGACGAGGGCCGCGATGCCGGCGAGGATCGCCCGGCCGGGGATCGTCGCGTTCGCCTCGGTGAAGCCCGCGCCGGTCTCGAGGAACCCGGCACCGCGGTTGTACAGCGTCGTGTACTGGTCGAGCCAGATGCTGAGGGCCTGGAGCGCCAGGTACAGGCCGGCGATGACCGCGAGCTGCACGCGCGCCGAGCGCGAGATGCGAACTTCGCGGCCGCTGAGTCGCAGCGCCCCGTAGAGGTAGCTGGTGGCGAGGGCACCGAGACCGGCGATGAGCACGACGGCCGAGGCGAAGCCCAGCACTCCGTGGAATAGCGGCAGGTCGTAGAAGTAGAAGGAGATGTCGAGACCGAACTGCGGGTCGGTCGTGCCGAACGGCGTCTTGTTCAGCCACTGCAGAACCGTCTGCCACTGGCTTGCGGCGGAGACACCGGCGAAGACACCGAGAACCGCGGGGATGCCGAACATCGCGAGGCGACGCAGCGGCTCGATCACCTGCTGGTAGCGGTCGAGCTGCGAGTTGAGCTTGGCGTAGACGGGGCGGGCGCGGAACGCGATCTCGATGCTCGCCCAGACCGGCAGGGCCATGGCCACGAACCCGACCAGGAACATGATCGCGCCAGCGAACCAGCCGGTCGTCAGCACGTTCAGGAACCCGAGCTGGTCGAACCAGAGGATGTCTGTGTACAGGTTCGCGAACACGAAGAACGCGATCACGATTACGGCGATCACCACCGCGGTGATCGTAAGACTGACCCTCGTGCGGTTGGCAGACGAGGACGGTTGCTGTGTCGACACTGTGATGTGCTCCTGTGTTGGGGGGGCTTGCCCCCATCTTAAAGGGCGAAGCTGCGCGGTGCCCGATCTGGAAGCAAGACCGGTGGCGTCAGCCGACGGGACAGGTGGGAAGCCCCGTGGTATCGCCATCGGTGCTGATCGCCTCGAGCGCGGTGAGCGCATCATCGAGGGTCGCAACCGAGAACACCGTCAGCCCGTCGGGAATGTGACCCGTGACATCGGAGCAGTTCGACTCGGGCGCCAAGAACCAGTCCGCGCCGTTGTTGCGCGCGCCGTAGAGCTTCTGCCTGATTCCGCCGATCTCGCCGACAACGCCCGTGGCACTGATGGTTCCGGTGCCAGCCACGATCTCGCCGCCGGTGAGATCGCCGGGGGTGAGCTTGTCGATGATGCCCAGCGCGAACATCATGCCGGCGCTCGGGCCGCCGACGTTCTCGAGCTGGATCTGCACGTCGAAGGGGAACTCGTAGTCGCCCCCGACGATGATTCCGACGATCGGCGTGGTGCCGTCCTCCTCGCTGCGCACCGGGGTGATCTCGAAGGTCATCGGCTCCCCGTCGCGCGTGATGGCGATCTCGGCGGGGGCATCCGTGCCGTTCTCGGCGATGGCTGCCCGCAGACCGGTGACGTCCGCGAAGGTGGATCCATTGACCGAGAGAATCACGTCACCCGCCTCGAGCACACCGTCGGCGGGAGCATCCGGACTCGTCTCCTCCACGGTGAGCGTGCTGGAGAAGTCGTAGCCGAGATCGGTGAGGGCGGCGGCGATCGCCTCTTTCTGCGAGTTGGCCATGTCGACCCGGCCCTGCTCGGTGGAGTCCTCGAGGCTCTCGCCCTCCGGGTAGATCGCTTCGACGGGCACGACCGCCTTGCTCGGGTCGAAGTACGCGGCGGCGATCTCGAGCCAGTTGGGGAGGTTCTCGCGGTTTCCGACGATGCTGACGGTGAGTAGGTCGAGGGAGCCCTCGGCGGGGTAGGTCTGCTCTTCGGGAATCTGGATCATCGGCGTCTCGTCACCGTCGATGGTGACGTCGCCCAGGGTGTCGTAGACCGGGCCGGGTTGTTCGATCACATAGGGCGCCGGGATGAGGGCGACGACAGTCACGCCGACCAGGGCGAACCCCAGAATCGACCATCCGAGCCAGGCGCTGCGGCGAACGGGCTCCGGGTCGCGGGCTGTGTCGGTGAAGAGTGCCACCGTGGTCCTAACGGGGTGAGGGCGGGGGTGTTCGCCACGGGCGCACAGGCGAAAAGGCAAGCCTAGGCGAAATCCCAGTGCGCCCGACGAGGCAAGGGCTACCGTTGATTTCATGGCTGACGAACCGCGGGATGATGCTGACTCGACGAACCCCGAGGACCAGTTCCGCGACATGCTGCGCGACTTCCTCTCGGGTAACTCCGAACTCGACCCGGCGAAACTCGCGGGTGCTGCAGGGCTGCCCAACGACCCCGAAATGGTCGCCCAACTGATCAACCAGTTGCAGAGCGCACTGCAGAACAGCGGCGAGGGCATCAACTGGGGTCTCGCGCTCGAGCAGGCCAAGGGCATCGCGGGGCGCGGCACTGTGGTGTCGCTGCCCGCCGAACGCTCCCAGCTCGAGCAGGCATTGCACGTGGCGTCGCTCTGGCTCGACGAGGTGACGTCGATCTCTGAACTGACCGCCGCGCCCCGGCTGCTGAGCCGACAGGAGTGGGTGGCCGCGACGATGCCCGTGTGGACCCAGCTCGCCGAACCGGTCGCCGGCTCGATCGCCAACTCACTGACCGACGTGCTCACCCAGAGCGCGCCGGAGGAGATGGGTGACATGATCCAGGGCGCCAGCCAGCTGATGCGCAACGTCGGCGGCACCCTGTTCGCCATGCAGCTCGGCGCCGTTGTGGGTCAGCTTTCGAGCGAGGTCGTCTCCGGCGGCGACATCGGCATCCCCCTGCTCGACGGGGAGTACGCGGCGGTCCTCCCGCAGAACGTGCTCGGCTTCGCGGCCGGGCTCGACATCCCCATCGACCAGGTGCAGCTCTACCTCGCGGTGCGCGAGCTCGCGCACGCCCGGCTGTTCCGGCACGCCAAGTGGCTTCGGCTGCAGCTGCTCACCTCCATCACCGAGTTCGCGCGCGGAATCCGTATCGACACCGACCGGCTGCAGGAGCTCGCCGCCGACTTCGACCCGAGCAACCCCGAGGAGCTTCGCTCCGCGATGACCAGCGGGGCCCTGATCCCGCCGAAGACCGACGACCAGCTCGCGGCGCTCGGTCGCCTCGAGACACTCCTCGCCCTCATCGAGGGCTGGGTTGACGTGGTCACCGCGCAGGCGACCCGGCGGCTACCGTCGAGCGCCGCCATCGCGGAAACGGTTCGCCGCAGGCGGGCATCCGGGGGCCCTGCCGAATCGGCGTTCGCCACCCTCGTCGGCCTGGAGCTGCGGCCGCGCCGGCTGCGCGAGGCGGCGGCGATGTGGCAAGCGGTCAGCGACGCCGTGGGCGACGACGCGCGCGATGCGCTGTGGTCGCACCCCGACCTGGTGCCGACCGGGGAGGACATCGATTCGCCCGTGGGGCTCGTCACCCGGATCACGGCAGGCGCCCCCCAGCCCGACGACATCGACCAGGCGATCGAGGACCTGCTCAACGACGACACCAACGACCGCCCGCAGGAGGACTAGCCCAGCGGTGCCGGTGTGGACGGTCCGCACGGGGTGACGGCGTTCGGTTCACACTCGGGTGATGGTGCTCAGGATCGACCCGCGGCTGCCCTTGGTGTGGCGCTCCCCCTACGACATCCAGCTCGGCATCGACCCACCGCGGCTGCGGCTCGATGACCTGAGCGAGACGCAGGAGCGGATGCTCGCCGCCCTCGTCTCGGGCGTGAGCGAGGCCGGGCTCGGCATGATCGCGCACGGGCGGCTGCCCGAGCGCGACGAGCTGCTGGCTCGGCTGCGCCCGGTGCTGCACGCCCCGACCCCGGGTGAGACCGCCACCGTCGCCCTCTCCGGCGACAGCGAACTGGCGACCGAGATCGGGGAGGTGCTCGGTCGAACCGGAATCCGCGTGCTCACCTCCGTCGACGCCTCCGCTCTCGCCGACAGCGGCGCGGATCTTGCGGTGCTCGTGGCCGAGCACGTGCTCGCGCCGCACCTGCACGGGGTCTGGCTGCGCCGCGACGTGCCTCACCTGCCAGTTGTGCTCACGGAATCCGCCGCCCACGTCGGGCCGATGGTGGAACCCGGTAATGGGCCGTGCCTGCTGTGCCTCGAGCTGCATCGCCGAGACGACGACCCGGCCTGGCCCGCCATCGCGGCGCAATTACTCGATCGTCGTGCACCGGCGCCGTCGGCCGTGGTCATCGCCGACGCTGCGGCCCTGGCCGGCCGCATGGTCTTGGATCGCCTGGCCGGGCGCGGCGGCGGCGCGCTGTCCGTTCGCATCGACGCGGCCACCGGCGTTCGGCTCGAGAGCGCGTGGGGAGTGCATCCGGACTGCGGATGCACGGGGCTCCCCAGCCCAGATCGGCTTAGGGCAGATCGGCCTACGTCAGATCGGCCTACGTCAGATCGGCAAGGAAGCGACTGGGCGAGCGCTGCCCGGCTCGCCCCGGTTGCGGGGCCGCCGACCAGCTCAGCGACAGGGAGCGCCGCGCCCGCGTGACGCCGACATAGAGCAGCCGTCGTTCTTCTTCGATCGTCGCGGGTGTCTTCGCGTAACTGATCGGCACGAGACCCTCGGCGAGGCCGACCAAGTACACCGACTCCCACTCCAGGCCCTTCGCGGAGTGCAGGGTCGCGAGGGTCACTGCAGACATCGTGGGTTCGTGCTGGCCGGCCTGGCGTTCGAAGAGGTCGTCCACGAACTGTTTGATCGTCGTCCCGGCGGGCGTCTGCTCGGCGAGGTTCATGAGGGCGTTCAGCGACTCCCACCGGTCACGGACCGCACCCGGCGCGGAGGGTGGCTCCTGCGACCAGCCGATCGAGCGCAGCACATCGCTGACCGTCTTGAAGAGCGGTTCGATCGCGGCGTTGACGGCAGCGCCGCGCAGCACCATCAGGGCCTCCTTGACCTCCCGCTGTTCGAAGAAGCGGGTGGCACCGCGAACCACGTAGGGCACCCCAGCGTCACCCAGCGCGGTTTCGAGCGCCTGCGACTGCACGTTGATGCGGAACAGCACGGCGATCGACTCCGGGGCGGTGCCGGTGGCGATCTCCGTGGCGATCGCGTTCGCCACGGCCCGCGCCTCGGCGGCGTCGCTCGGGTACCCGGTCACCGCGGGCGGCGGCCCCGCGCGCCCCGTCGCCGCGTGCAGCGTCAGCGCTCCGGGCCGGTCGCGCATCAACCGGTTGGCCGCTGCGACGATCGCCGGCGTCGAGCGGTAGTTCTGTTCGAGCCGGATGACGACCGCGTCGTCGTGCTCCGCCCCGAACCCGAGCAGGTAGTCGGGGCTCGCCCCCGCGAAGGAGTAGATCGTCTGGCTCACGTCGCCGACCACGCACACGTCGTTGCGTGGGCCGAGCCAGAGCTGCAGCAGGTCGTGCTGCAGCGGCGAGACATCCTGGTACTCGTCGACCACGAAGAACCGGTACTGCTCGCGCACCTGCTGCGCGACTCGCGGCTCCGCCTCGACCATGCCGGCTGCGGCCAGCAGCACGTCCTCGAAGTCGATCTGTCGACGCTCGTCCTTCATCGTCTCGTAGGCCGCCTGCACGGCGACCATCTTCTCCAGCGTCAGCGCCTGCGGGATCGGCCTGCCCCTTCCCGCATACTCGTCGATCGAGAGCCGGGAGGTCTTGCGCCATTCGATCTCGGCCGCGACATCGCGCAGGGTCGCCGTGTCGAGCTTGAGACGCAGCGATTCCGCGGCGTGCGCGATCACGCGGGCCTTGCCATCCAGCAGTTTCGGCATGCTGCCGCCGATCACCTGGGGCCAGAAGAAGTTCAGCTGCGAGAGAGCCGACGCGTGGAAGGTTCGGGCCGAGACGCCGCCCGCCCCGAGAGCGCGAAGCCGGGTGCGCAATTCGCCGGCCGCGCGGGCGGTGAACGTGAGGGCCATCACCCGGCCGGGAGGGTACACACCGCTGGCGACGCCGTAGGCGATGCGGTGCGTGATCGCCCGGGTCTTGCCGGTACCGGCCCCCGCGAGGAGGCACACCGGCCCCAGGAGGGTCTCGGCGGCGAGCCGCTGCTGCTCGTCCAACCCGTCGAGCAGCGACTCGGCGGCCGGCGCCTCCGAACTCACCACTGGCCGCCGTCGGGCAGCGCGCCGCCGTACCAGTCCTCGATGATCGCGCGGGCGATCGAGGTGCGGCCGGGGAGGATGACTTCGCCGAGCGATTCAGCCAGTTGCGAGCGGGTGAACCAGCGCAGCGCGAGGATCTCGGTGCCATCGGGTGTCGTCTCGGTGCCGTGCCGCGGGTCGACGGTGGCCCGGAAGCCCAGCATGAGCGAGGCCGGGAACGGCCAGGGCTGACTGCCGAGGTACACGGGGTCGACGACGTGGATCCCCGACTCCTCGAACACCTCACGGATGACCGCCGCCTCCAGCGACTCCCCCGGCTCCACGAATCCGGCGAGCAGCGAGAACCGGTTGCTCTCCCACAGCGCGTTCGACCCGAGCAGCATCCGATCGTCGGCATCGGTGATGCCCACGATGATCGCGGGATCGGTGCGGGGGAAGACCTCGGTCTCGCTGACCGGGTCGCGGCGCACCCATCCGCCCTTCTCCGAGACGGTCGGCTCGCCGGTACGGGGCGAGAACCCGTGAGAGGCGTGCCAGTTCAGGATGCCCAGCGCTTCGGTGAACAGCCCGGCGTCGCGGTCGCTCAGGGTGGTACCCAGTTGGCGGAGGTTGCCCCACTCCGCCTCGGCGAGCTGACCGGCGTCATCGAGCCCGAGGGCGAAGATCGCGGTGCCCGCGGGTTCGGGGCTCGTCGTCGACAGCGAGCGACCGAGGTACACCCGTTGCCCGGAGGCCGGCACGGCGTCGACCGGCAGCAGGGCGAGCGAGGAGGGGGATGACAGCAGAGCCGAGCCCTGGAAGATGGGCAGCACCCGCGTCGACGGGTCGGCCCAGAGCGCCTCGAGCAGCACCGGGTCTTCGCGCCCGAGGTTGTCCCTGTCCATCTCGAACCGCGAGAGCGGGAGCTTGGAAAGGAAGGATTGCGGCATATGACGACCCCGTCGGAAGTGCGTGGCGTGAAGCGGTGGGATGGGGTGGGCAACTTACCCTGTCGGTATGGCCAGATCCCATCTCACTCTAGCCGCGCTCGCCACCTCGGCTGTGCCCGGCCTGGACGTCGCGGGCGCCGCCGCGTTCGGTGGCGCGCACGCCAGCGATTTCGACTCCGCGATCCTCACCGGCCGTGACGGTCGGCACTGGATCATCCGGGTACCGCGCAGTCCGCGGGCCGAATCCGAACAGTCCGCCGATTTGGTGGCCCTCCGCGCGCTGAGCGCCGGGGTGCGCACCCGCCTCCCGTTCGCCGTATCGGCGTTCGCCGGGCAAGCACCGCTCGACGGCACCCGCGCGATCGTGTACGAGTTCGTGTACGGGCACAAGGTTGCCCTCCGCGACCTTGATGCCGGGCCCGACTCCCTGGCCGCATCCGTCGGCAAGGCGATCGCCGCCATCCACTCGCTCCCCACCAGCTTCGTCGCCGACGCGGGCTTGCCGGTGCTGACGGCGGGCGAATGCCTTCGCGCCTGCGTGACCCTCGCCGACCGCGCGTCCGCGACCGGGCTGGTGCCAGCGTCGCTGATCGGCCGGTGGGAACGCGCCACCGAAGACGCGAAGCTCTGGCAGTTCCAGCCCACCGTGATCAATGGCGCACTCGGCGCCGACTCGTTCCTGACCGCCGACGGTGCCGTCACGGGCGTGCTCGGCTGGCAGGAATTGCGGGTGGCCGACCCGGCCCGCGACCTGCAGTGGCTGCTCGCCAACGACCCCGTGGCCGATAGCGCGTTCGATGCGTACTCCCGCACCCGGGGTGCCAGCGACCGCCAGGTTCGGCAGCGCGCGATGTTCTACGCCGAACTCGAGGTGGCCAAGTGGCTGCTGCACGGCACCGACACCCGTGATACCGCGATCGTGGATGACGCCGTCGCGATGCTGACCGGGCTCGCCGACAGCGTGCGCAACGACGTGATGAACCCGATCGGTGCGCAGACCATGCCGACGATGGCCGTCGACGAGGTCGAGGCGTTCCTCGCCAGGAGCGAGCGCGCCGTCTAGGCCTGTGCGGGCCTCGGGCGGGGCACGATCGCAATCCACCGGCCGCGCCGGGCGGAAACACGCACCGTGAGCCTTCCGCTGCGCGCCAGCACGATGGCGATCACGATTGCGGCGAGGGCGGGAACCGACCCGGAGATCACCATCGCCGTGCGGGCACCGAGGTGCTCGGCGAACCATCCCATCAGCGGGCCGCCCAGGGCCTGCCCGCCGACGACGACCATCACCCAGAACGCCATCACCCGGCCGCGGATGGCGAGGTTCGACGACAGCTGCATCATCGTCTCGCTCGCAGTCATGTAGAGCAGCCGCGAGAGGCCGATGACCGGCAGCGCCACGAGGAACACCCAGTACCCCGGCGCGAGTCCCGCCACGATGAGCGCGACCCCGTAGATGACCCCGCCGATCATGATCGAGCGCAGCCGGAGGGTCGATCGCCGGGTGGAGGCGAGCGCACCGAGCAGCGCTCCGATTGCCGCCAGCGAGTTGTACAGGCCGTACCCGGTTGCGCCGGTGCCGTACACCGTGTCGGCCATGCCCGCGAGCAGCGCCGGCATGGGCATCCCGAACACGGCGACGAACGAGACCATCACCAGGGTCCAGAACAGGGTCGGCTTGCTCTTGATGTAGTGGATGGCTTCGCGGATCTGACCCTTCGAGCTCGGAACCCGCGGCGCGACCAGCAGCTCCCGGGTGCGCATCGCCAGCAGCAGCACGATGCCGATGGCCACGGCGACGACGTTGCTCGCGATCGCCCAGCCCGAGCCGACTGCGACGATCAGGATGCCGCTGATGGCTGGGCCGATGAGGGCGCCGAGGTGGAAGATCGACGCGTTGAAGCTGATCGCGTTGCGCATGTGGCGGGGGCCGACCATCTCGTTGACGAACACCGAGCGCGCGGGGCCGTCGAAGACCTGCATGACGCCGACGCCGAGCACGAGCGCGTACACCACGAGCAGGTGCGCCTCGCCGAAGATCACGATGAGCGCGAGCACCAGGTTCAGCACGCCCGCGATCGACTGGCAGAAGATCAGTACGGCGCGCTTGGGGAACCGGTCGGCGATCACGCCGGCGTAGGCGCCGAGCAGCAGGGTGGGCAGGAACTGCAGGGCGATGGTGAGGCCGACGAGCGTCACGCTGCCGGTCAGTTCGAGCACCAACCAGTCGACGGCGATGCGCTGGGCCCACCCCGCCGTGTTCGCGATGAACTGGGCGATGACGTACAGCCGGTAGTTGTAGACCTTGAGAGCGCCGAACGTGTCGCGCCAGGCCGGCCGCTGCATCGAGATCGAGAGAGGGGTGGTGGCCGGGTTCGGATCAGTCAAAAGTGCCACTCATCCAACATTATCCGCTCGGCGCCATACGCATGCATAATGGTGCCTATAAGTATGATCACTTTTCGTAATGACTAGATCTTTCTGACCGAAGACCAGCCACGACGCCAGTGGGGAGCCCACGATGTTCGACCCGGTCCTGCTGCGCACCTTCGTCGCTGTCGCCGACACGCTGAACTTCACCCAGGCCGGTGTGCGCCTCGGGCTCAGCCAGCCGACCATCAGCCAGCACGTGCGCAAGCTGGAGCAGGCCGCCGGCCGCAACCTGGTTGCGCGCGACACGCGAGCCGTCGCCCTCACCGACAACGGCGAGGCGATGCTCGGGTTCGCCCGCAGCATCCTCTCCGCGCACGACCAGGCCACCAGTTACTTCACGGGCTCGGCGATGCGCGGGCGCCTGCGTTTCGGCTCGGCAGACGACCTCGCGCTCACCCAACTTCCGGGCATCCTCCGCGACTTCCGCCAGCTCTACCCCCAGATCAACCTCGAACTGACGGTCAACCAGAGCCCGGTGCTTCTGAGACGCCTGCTCGCCGGCCAACTCGACCTGGTGTTCATCAAGCAGGATCCGGGTGCTGGTGAAGGCCGCCTGGTGCGCCGCGACCGGATGGTCTGGGTGGGGCACCGCAGCGTCACGCTCGACCCAGCGCAGCCGATCCCCGTGATCGCCTACCAGGCGCCGAGCATCAGCCGCACCTACGCGATCAGCTCGCTCGAGGCGGTCGGTCGCACCTGGCGGATCACCTGCAACGTGCGCGAGGTCAATGGCGTGCTTGCCGCCGTGCGGGCGGGCATCGGCATCGCCGTCTTCCCGCAGTCGCTGATCCCACCCGACCTCGCCCAGGTGACGGCGAGCTACGGCCTGCCGGAACTCGGCGACATCGACTTCATCCTGCTCGACAACCCGGGCGCCCCTCGCGAACCCGTTGAAGCGCTTGCGAACGCGATCATGAGTCGACCGGTGCAGTAGCTGGGCCGGGTGCTCGCTGGCTAATCTGTGACCACCCGTCACAGCCGCGGGGGCTACCCGGTCGAAGCTTCCGACCGGGTCTGGACACCGATTCTGTGCACAGACGCCCAGCTCGCGAAGGGACCTTCACGTGACGACTGACGATTCGACCGGGCTGGATGATGCGGCCACCGTCTTCGCGGCCGTGCGCGGCAGGCTGTTCGGCATCGCTTACCGCATGCTCGGCACCTCCTCCGATGCGGAAGACATCGTGCAGGATGTCTGGCTGCGGTGGCAGACCTGTGATCGTGACGCGGTGCTCGATCCGCCCGCGTTCCTCGCCACCGCGACCACCCGGCTCGCCATCAACGTGCTGCAGTCCGCCCGCGCCCGCCGCGAGACCTACATCGGCCCCTGGCTGCCCGAGCCGGTGAACACAAGCGATGACCCGGCGCTCGGCGCCGAGCGCGGGGAGGCGCTCAGCTTCGCCATCTTGCTGCTCCTGGAGAAGCTGACCCCGACCGAGCGGGCCGCCTACGTTCTCCGGGAGGCGTTCGATTACCCCTACCCGCTGATCGCCCAGATCGTCCAGCTGAAGGAACCGGCGACTCGGCAGCTGGTCAGCCGCGCTCGCAAGCACCTCGCGAGCGAGCGGCGCGTGACCGCAGGTGCCGCGGAGCAGAGCCGGTTGCTCTCCGCGTTCCTGGAGGCCGCGCAGCGCGGCGACGTCACCGCGCTGGAGCAGCTCTTCGCGTCGGATGTCGTCAGCTACACCGATGGCAACGGCGTGCGGCTCGCCGCGCGCATCCCGGTCGCCGGGCGGAGCCGGGTCGCGAAGTTCGTCGCCGCTTTCTCGGGACATTTCTGGGCGGGCAAGGCCATCGAGTGGGTCGAGTTGAACGGCCAGCTCGCCGTGACACTCAGCGAGAACGGAGTGGTCACGACCGCTCTCACGGTCGTCGCGGGCGAGTTCGGCCTGCAGCAGCTGCTGTGGGTGATGAACCCCGACAAGCTCGGCCGCACCGCCCCGTCCGGGCGCACGTGACGCGAGAGGCGCACCGCCAGGTCGTGCTGCGGTTGCTGGCGGCATGCCAGGCGCGGGATGAGGCGGCGATCAGCGGCACCCTGCACCCTCGCGCGACCATGCAGCTCGACAGCGGCGGCCACCTCGACACCGGGCTCGAAGCCGCCCGCGGTCCCGATCCGGTCGCCGCCCAGCTCGTCCGGCTGCTCGACGAGATCGACGCTCTCGCCGTGACGGAACAGGCGGTGAACGGGGGCCCCGGGCTGGCGCTGCGGTCTGGCGACCGGGTGCTCGGAGTGCTCAGCCTCGCCATCCGCGGCGGCCGGATCCGCGAGGTCTGGGCGGTGGCGAACGCCGACAAGCTGGGTCACTGGCAACCCTGATCCCCCCAGCGAGCGTGCTGGTGTGCCTCCGGCTCAGCCCGTGGCCGCGCGCCAGGCGGCCAGCAGTTCGGCCTCGTCGTAGATGTGCGTCGGGCGGATGATCCGGTCGTCGGAAACGTAGTAGAACACGGCGTCGATGCTGGCCGGATCGATGCCCCGCCAGGTCGCGTAGGCCAGCCGATAGAGCGCCAGCTGCAGCTGCTTCTCCTCGAGGTCCTTCGCATCCTTCGGGGCCTTGCCGGTCTTCCAGTCCACGATCTCGAACCGGCCGTTCGATTCGTACACGGCGTCGATTTTGCAGATGACGATGCGCCCATCGAACGGAAGATGGATCTCGCGCTCGACGTCGACCGGCTTGCGGTCGGCCCACTCGCTGGCCTCGAAGATGGCTCGCAGCCGCGCAAGCTCCGCGTCGCGGATCCCGCCGACATCGAGCAGATCGTCGGAGTCGACTTCGGTCGGCAGGGCGTCCAACTCCTCCGAGTCGCCGCCGACGCCGTACCGGTTCTCCACCCAGGAGTGGAACAGGGTGCCGAGTTGGGTGGCCCGGTAGGGGCGTTCGGGCATGGGCCGACGCAGGGCCGATGCCACGGACGCCGGGTCGGTGACGTAGTCCTTGAAGCGGGAGGCAGGCACCCGTGTCGGCATAGTGACCAGGTGACCGCCAGAAAGACGACGGCGCCGCTCCTCCAGCAGCAACTCGAGGTCGCGCATCCACGGCCCCTCGATCACGGGCGCGGCCGACCGCACCTCGGCCGCAGCCGCCTCGACGGCGACGCGACGGCCGCCCAGCGGGTCGAGCGGCCAGACGATGCGTTCGAGATTGTCACCGAGCGGGTTCTCGTCGCTGCCGGGAGCGGCCGGAAGCACCCCGATGACACCGGCCGCGGCCAGCTCCAGCAGGAACGGGCTCGGCAGGCGATGCTTCGCCTGCGTTGCCCAGAACGACCCCGTCACCAGCAGTCCGTGCCGGGCGCGGGTGATCGCGACGTAGGCGAGGCGCCGCTCCTCCGCCAGCAGGTGCGTGCGGACCCGCCCTTTGAAGGCGGCCTGCTCGTCGACCAGCTCCTTGCGCGTGGTCGCCTGCTGCCAGCCGAAGACCGGCAGTTCGGCCGAGTCGCCGCGGAACGGCCAGGGCAACTGCCCGAACGCGAGCCAGCCCTGGTACCCGCCCTCGACGGGTCGGCCGGGCAGTTCGTCATCCACCAGTCGTGGCACCACCACCAGATCCCACTCCAGCCCCTTCGACCCGTGGATCGTGAGCACCTGCACGGTGCCCGGTTCCGGATCCTCCGGGCGCGGTGACAGGTCTTCGCGCAGTTCGGCCTCGCGCAGCCAGGACAGGAAACCGCCGAGTGTTGCGACGTCATCGATGGCCAGGTACCCGTCGAGCGCGTCGTAGAAGGCCTCGATCGTGGCGCTGCCGAGTGCCCGGTAGTCGTTGGCCGCCACCTCGATGTCGAGCTGCAGCTCCTGCAGCACGAACGCGACGAAGTCGGGCAGGTCGAGCCCCGCTCGAGAGCGCAGCTTGGTGAGCAGGCGGGCGGCATCGCGGAGGCGGTCGAGACCCTCCTCGCTGAAGTTCTCCAGGAAGGTGTGACCGACCCGGGCAGAGCCGATGAAGTCCAGGGCGTCGACGATCGAGCCCCCCTCCCCCTCGGCAACAGAGGTGCGCAGCTTCTGCTTGAGCTCATCGTCGTAGGCGCGCTGGGCATAGTCCCGGTCCCGCAGGGTCGCCGCGAGCCGGTTCAGCGCGTGCAGGTCCTGCACGCCGACGCGCCACCGGGAACCGGCGAGCAGCCTGATCAACTCGAGCCCCGCCGACGGGTCGTGCACCACCGTGAGGGCGCTGACCAGGTCGGCGATCTCGGGCTCGGACATCAGCCCGCTGAGTCCGAGCACGTGGAATTTGATGCCCCGACGACGCATCGCCTCGAGGAAGAAGCCCTGCATCTTGCGGGTGCGGAACAGCATCGCGGCCGACGGCGGGCTCTCCGACCCGACCAACCGACCAGCCAGCCACTCGGCGGCGGCCTCGGCTTCGGCCACGACCGTTTCCTCGAACGCGACATCGATCGGCAGGGTCGAGGCGGCGGGCCCGGGCTCCAGCTTCTCCACCGCGACCCGCGCCGTCGCGGTGAAGGGTGCCACGATCGTGTTGGCCGCCGCCAGGATATGGGTACCGTTGCGCCAGCTCGTCGACAATGCGAAGCGGCGCGATGCCCGGAACGCCGTGCCGAACTCGTCGAGGTTGGATGCGCTGGCCCCCCGCCAGCCGTAGATCGACTGGTTCGGGTCGCCGACCGCCATGACCGGATGCCCGGCGTAGAGTTCCGCGAGCAGGCGGGTCTGGGTGACCGCGGTGTCCTGGTACTCGTCCAGCAGCACCACCCGGAACTTGTCCCGTTCCTGCCCCGCGATGCCGGGCTTCCGGCGCAGAATCCGCAACGCGAGCGCCACCTGGTCGGAGTACTCGACGAGGCCGCGCTTCAGCTTCGCGGCCTCGTACTCCGCCGCCAGGTCGATGAGGGTATCGAGGGCGCCCACGTTCTCCACGAGGGTGTCGACCGCGCCATACGCACCGCGGCCACCGGGCGGGAGGGCTGCGAGGGACTGGAACCGCGCTGCGAACGCCCGCACCTCCTCGGGGTCGGTCACGTCGTTCTCCGCGAGCGCGCGGGACAGCCCGAGCACCGCCTTGGTGACGGGGTCGAGGTTCTTGCCGAGATCGGGGAGCCGGGCATCCCGACTCCGGATCACGGTGGTGCGGGCCAACTGCCAGGCCGCCGCCTCGCCGAGCACGGCGCCGTCGCTCTCCCGGCCCAGCACGACCGCGTTGTCGCGGTAGAGGGTGTTCGCGTACGAGTTGTAGGTGGAGACGGTCGGCGCCTCGAACGGGTCGTACTGCTCCCCGAGCATCCCGACGGCCGCCAGCTCGGCGATGCGCTGCCGGATGCGGGTCGCCAGTTCGCCCGCGGCCTTGCGGGTGAAGGTGAGGCCGAGCACCTCGCTCGGGCTGACCAGCTGGTTGGCCAGCAGCCAGAGCACCCGATTGGCCATCGTCTCGGTCTTGCCGCTGCCGGCGCCGGCGACCACCAGGGCCGGCTCGAGCGGCGACTCGATCACGGCGCGCTGCTGGGCGGTCGGCCGGGGGCGACCGAGCGCGTCGGCGATGTCGTTAGCGCCGAAGGATGTCAGCGCCAGGTCAGTCACTCGACACCGCCTTCACCCGGTGCGACTGCAGTCGGGAGGTGTCGCCGTACCCATAGGTCGAGAGCTCGGTGGTGCCGGCGAACTCGGCGGCCGCGATCAGGATCGACGCTTCCCGCACGCGCTGCCGGAACGCCTCGAGCTGCTCGTCGTCCAGCGGCGCCTGGATCGCCTCCCGGTACCGACGAGCGCCGATGCCCTCCTTCACGAACAGCAGCTTCGCGCCGCCTCCTCGATGCTCGCCGTGCTCGGTGAGGGCCTCGTCGAGAATTCCCTCGGCGTACGCGAGCTGGTACGCGCCCAGCTGCGGGTGCGCGTCGATCTTCGACTGGGTGGTCACCGGCGTTCCGGTCTTGAGGTCGACGATCACGACCGAGCCGTCGGCCGACCGCTCCACCCGGTCGATCGAGCCGCTCACGACGGCATCATCCACCTCGAGGGTGAACCGGCTCTCCGCCCCGACGAGCGCTTTACCGGCGCGCTCGAAGTCCACGAGATACTCCGACAGCGCCTCGGTGAAGCGGCGCGCGATGCGGCGCTGCCGCTCGGCAAGCCACGGCGCCTCGAACAACAGCTCACTCCAGCGCGCCTCGATGACCGCCCACAGCGCCTCGACCGATGAGTCCTCCGCCGTCTCCATCGCCGCGTGCACGATGGTCCCCACGTTGGCGAGCACCCCCGATTCCGAACCGGCCATCTTCTCCAGGAACCAGTCCAGCGGGCTGTCGATGAGTTTCTCGATGCTCGACGGCGACACCGGGACCGATTGGCCCTCGTACAACGGGCCCGTGGTCGACAGCGGCAACAGGCCGTGCCAGTCGTCGGGGTTGGCGCCCGGAATCGCCTCCGCAGCGAGGGCGGCGAGGGATGATGCGGCGAACGGCGACCGCACGGTGCCCGCCACCGCCTCCCGACGCAGGCGGCCCACCATGCCGCGCAGCGACAGCGGAGTCGCAGCCGCCACATCGAGCATCGGCACCTCGGGCGGCACCAGGCCGAGGAACATGCTCGCCGCCTCGTCATCGTTGGCCACGGCCGAGAGCACAAGGCGGTGCCGGGCGCGGGAGGTCGCGAGCGCGAACATCCGCAGCTCATCTCCGAGCACCTGCCGACGCTCGTCGACCGCCGCCGACTCGACGCCGGTGACGGCCCGCACCAGCTCCTGCGGCGCCAGCAGCGACCCGCGCAGCCGGAGGTTCGGCCACACCCCGTCCTGCAACGCGGCGACAACCACGGTGTCGAACTCGAGCCCGACCGTCGCGGAGGGCGTGGTCACCAGCACCGACTCGTCGTACGACTGCGGCGAGAGCGTGTCTTCGGGCACCTCGGCGTCGAGCACGTTCTCGAGGAACACCGCAGGGGCCGTGCCCGGCTGGCGCTCCACGAATCGCTTGGCGGAAGTGAACAGGGCCACGATGCCGTCGAGATTGCGGTTGGCCTCGGCCGCGGTGATGCCGGCGCCGAGCGCCTGGTCGCGCCAGCTGCGGGCGAGACCGCTTCTCTCCCACGCCACCCACAGCAGCTCTTCGATCGATCCGTCGCTGCCGCGCAGCAGAGCGAGCGTCTCGGCCAGCCGCTCGGCGGAGCGCCCGACCCGGTGATCGATCGTCGCGAGCCGGGCGGGTGCGGCAAGCGCCTCGACCAGAAGCTCGTCGGCCGGGCGCGAGCCACCGCCCGCGACCTCCTCGGCTCGCAGTGCCAGCCGGAGGCGGCGGAGCCCCAGCCGGTCGAGCCCACCGAACGGGCCCAGCAGCAGATCGGTGGCGAGCGTCGGGGTCAGCGGCGACCGGCCAATGCCAACGTCGACGAGGGTGAGCAGGCTGCGCGCGGCGTGGTCGTCGCGGAGGGCGGTGCCCCCCAGCGCCGTGCGGGTGGGAACCTCGGCCAGCGCGAGCGACCGGGCGATCACCGGAATCTGCGCGCGACTGCGCACCACGACCACCATGTCGCTCCAGGGCACGTCGCGTTCCAGGTGCTCCTGGCGCAGCACCCGCGCGATCGCCGCCCATTGCCGCGCCGGGCTCGTGGCCTCGACGCGGGCGATCGGGATGGCGGATGACTCCCCGCCGGCCACCGCGGCGCGCTGGGTACCGGCCGCCGCGGCGCCGATGCGACCGGTGACGGCGGCGGTGAACGACCGGAGTTGCTCGCCCTGGCGGTGGCTCGTCGACAGGGTGAGGGTGGTGAGGTCGGGGCGGGCGAGCACCGTTGCGAGCCGGCCGAGGGCGTCGGGTTCGCCACCGCGGAAGGCATTGGCCGCGACATCCGGATCGCCGAAGGCGACGATCGCGACGCCCCGGGCCGCGAGCGCACGCAGCACGGCCAGCGTCGACTCCGTGGCCTCCTGCAGGTCGTCGACCACCACGAGGCGAAGGGCCGAGATGCGCGGGCCCGCCGTGCCCGCCGCGATGGCCGACACCGCGAAGCGCGATAGCTCGGCGGCATCGAACTGGCTTTCGCGCGACGTGCTCACCACGCCGAGGTACTCCTCGATGAAGTCGGCGGCAGCCACCCATTCCGGCCGCCCCAGCGAGCGGCCGAACGCGGCGAGTTCGGGCGGCGTGACGTCGTACTCGGTCGCCCGCATCATCAGTTCGCGGAGCTCGGTGCGGAACCGGGCGAGCCTGCGCACCTCCGGGCCGAGCGACTCGGGCCACTGCGGCCCGACCCCCTCCTCGAGGTGGCCCTCGATGAGCGCCGCGATATCCGCATCCTGCTCGCCACCGGTCACCAGCCGCGGCGGGTTCGCGCCCGCGGACCGCGCCGCATCCCGCACGATCTCGAAAGCGAGCGAGTTCACCGTGCGCGCCATGGGCCCGGTGGTGGGAACCCGCAGGCGCAGCGCGAGTGCGTCGCGCAGCGCGGTGGCGGTGGCCCGGGATGTCGTCAGTGCGAGCACCTCGTCGGTGCCCCAGCCCCGGTCGAGCACCCGGTCAGCCACCAGCTCGATGAGGGTGCTGGTCTTGCCGGTGCCGGGCGCGCCCAGAACGGCGGCCGACTCGTCGTCGCCGAGCTCCAGGACGGCGCGCTGCGAGGGATCGAGCGGAACCGGGATGACGGCGGTGGCGCCGACCTCGAATCCGCTGATGCTCACGCCCCAACGGTAGTGCGCAGTGCTGACACCGGTGCGCTCAGAGAGAACGCCGCGAATCGCGATCTGAAGCGTGCCGTAATCTTGCACTCGTGGACATTCGTATCGGCATCGCCAACAGCCCCCGTGAGATCAGCTTCGAGTCGACCCAGAGCTCGGCCGAGGTGGAGAAGATCGTCGCCGCGGCACTCGACTCCGACGCCAAGTTCGTGAAGCTCACCGACGGCAAGGGCAACATCTACCTGGTTCCCGTCGCCTCGCTCGCGTACCTGGAGATCGGCTCGGAAGAGTCGCGTCGCGTCGGCTTCGTCGCCTGATCCGATGGAACTCCTCTACGTCACCGTGATCGGCGCGGGTATCGGAGCGATCGTGCGGTACGCCGTTCCCCGCCGGGGCTCCTACGGCGCACTGCTGCTGCCGGCCATCGCCGCGGCCGTGACGTCCGTTGTCTGGGTCGCCCTGCTGTGGCTCGGCCTGACGTTCGATGGCGGCTGGATCTGGGTCGCCAGCCTTGGCGCCGCAACCCTGGTGTCGGTGGCCGTCGCTGTGATCCTGCCCCGTCGGCGCCAGCAGTCGGATGCGGCAACCCTAGACCGGCTCGCGAGCGGCAAAGCCGCCTAGCGTCAGCTTCTGCTGGTTGACCGCTTCCTAGGTCAGGCCGTGAGGCCCAACGCGTCCATCCGCCGGGTGTGCGCGGCGATGAGCTCGGTGAACACCGGCTCGATGCGCGCTTCATCCGACTTGCGGTTGCCCGTCTTGCGGTCATCCAGCGCCGATCGCGCGACCAACATCGTGTCGCCGACCAGTCGCCTGCCCCACATCGCGAGGCGAGAGGCGAGCCTGGGGTCGTTCTCGATGGCCTGGGTCAGCAGTTGCACGAACACCTCAGACCCCGAGTCGCCCGTGAAGATCGCGGCCACTCTGCCACGGACATCCGGAGCCAGGCCCTGCGCGAGGCGAGCGAAGAAGTCGTCGAGGAAGCCGGCGGTCAGGTAGCAGGTGACGAGGGTTTCGAGCCAGTCGGCTCCGTGCGTTGACCGTTCGAAGGTGTCGACGGCGGTCGTGTACGGCTCCATCGCCGTGGCCGGGTCGCCGCCGGCGCGCGTGATCTCCTCGGCGAGCTGGCGGTGCTTGGCGATCGACAGTTCCGCCGCCCGCCCGAGCGCAGTCTTCGCCGACGTCGATGGCGCGGTGGAGACCGCCCTCGACAGGTTCTCGAAGAGGGTCAGCTGCACGTAGGCCGCGCGGCCGAGGAACTGCTGGAGGTCGGGAGTGAACTCGACGAGGTCGACCTTCGTCGTCACCTGGTCGTCGGAACGGGCCCTGACCCGGGGCGCCTCGATGCGCCGGGGTGTGCGCGAGAACCAGTTAGCCACCACGCAAGCTTAGGAGCATCCCGCTTGCTCCGGCGGCGCCTGCAGGGCGTAGGCCGCCCTGACCGGCTAAACTGAGCGCATACCTCCCATTCTGGCGGAGGTCCTGCGCCCCAGGACACAACGGGCGTACCTCGTTACCTGACAGGCACAATTACATTGACTTTTGCAGACTTGAACATCGACCAGGACATGGTCGAAGCCCTCGCAACCAAGGGCATCATCGAGCCGTTCCCCATCCAGACCCAGACGATTCCCATGGGGCTTGCCGGGCAGGACATCATCGGCCAGGCCAAGACCGGCACCGGTAAGACCCTCGGCTTCGGCCTGCCGTTGCTGCAGTCGCTCGGCACCGACCCCGAGCCCGGCGTGAAGGCGCTGGTCGTGGTTCCGACCCGCGAGCTGTGCGTGCAGGTTGCCGAAGACCTCGTGCTCGCCGCGTCGAACCGCAAGACCAAGATCGCGGCCATCTACGGCGGCAAGGCCTACGAGGGCCAGGTGGAAGAGCTGAAGGCGGGCGCCCAGGTCGTCGTCGGCACCCCCGGCCGACTGCTCGACCTCGCCTCGCAGCGACTGCTGTCGCTCAAGGACGTCAAGGTGATGGTGCTCGACGAGGCCGACAAGATGCTCGACCTCGGCTTCCTCAGCGACATCGAGAAGCTGTTCGCCCAGACATCCCCCACCCGCCACACCATGCTGTTCTCGGCGACCATGCCCGGCCCGATCGTGGCCCTCGCGCGGCGATTCATGAACCGGCCGATCCACATCCGCGCCACCGACCCCGACGAGGGGCTGACGCAGGCCAACATCAAGCACGTCGTATACCGCGCGCACAACCTGGACAAGGACGAGGTCATCGCCCGCATCCTGCAGTCCGAGGGCCGGGGCAAGACCGTCGTGTTCACCCGCACCAAGCGGGCCGCCGCGAAGCTCGTCGAAGAGCTGAACGACCGCGGCTTCAACGCCGCCGCCGTGCACGGCGACCTGAACCAGGAGCAGCGTGAGCGCGCCATGGCCGCGTTCAAGGCCGGCAAGAAAGACATCCTGATCGCCACGGATGTCGCCGCCCGCGGTATCGACGTCAACGACGTGACCCACGTCATCAACCACACCATCCCCGACGACCACGACACCTACCTGCACCGTGCGGGCCGCACCGGCCGCGCGGGCAAGACCGGTATCGCCGTGACGTTCGTGGACTGGGATGACATGCACAAGTGGTCACTCATCAACCGCGCGCTCGAGATGGGCATCCCCGAGCCGGTCGAGACCTACTCGTCGAGCCCCCACCTCTACACCGACCTCGACATCCCCGAGGGCACCAAGGGTCGCCTGCCCGGCGCCCCGCCCGCCCGGGCCCGCGAGGCGTCGGCGTCGAGCTCGGCTCCCTCGCGTGACGGCGGTCGCGGTCGCGGCGGCTCGTCTGACCGCGGTTCCGACCGCGGAGGTCGCCCGGCACAGTCATCCGGCAACCGCCCGCCCCGCGAGCGCCCCGCCACCACCGACACCGTGCGCGAGAGCGCCGACGGTGGCGGCACGCACGACGGAGCCGGTCCCGCCCGACGCCAGCGCGTGCGTCGTCGTCGCCCGAGCGGCGGCGGAACCCCCGCCGCCTGACCCCGAGGTAACTTCTCGCGCGCTTCTCGACAGGTGACTGGAGGCGTTCTCCGGAGGTTTCGGTCCGGCCCACAGGTTGGGTCTGGCAGCGACCGAGCCTGCGAGGCCGCCGGAAGTGGGCCGGACCGAAACCTCCGGAGAAAAGCCGACCTCAGCCGACGAACGGCGAAGAATCGGTCGCTCTGGCCACCAGTTTCTCGAGCACCTCGGGCGACGTCGTGTTCTCCCCGAGCCGGTTCGGTTTTCCGTCGCCGTGGTAGTCGCTCGACCCGGTGATCTCGAGCCCGAGCTTCGCCGCGAGCACGCGCAGCCGCGCCTTGCCCTCGTCGGTGTTGTCGCGATGACCGACCTCGAGACCGAACAGCCCCTCGTCCCTGAGTTGGCGGATCACCGTGTCATCCATCGGCCGGTACTTGCCGTAGGTCGCCGGATGCGCGAGCACCGGCACCCCGCCCGCGGCGACGATCATGCGCACGCCCTCGAGCGGCGACGGCGCGTAGTACTTCTCGTAGTAGCCGCCGCGCCAGTGCAGGATGCTCTCGAACGCAGCACTGCGGTTGGGCACGAAGCCCTTGCGCACGAGCGCGTCGGCGATGTGCGGGCGACCCAGGGTCGTGCCGTCGGATGACTCGGCGAGCACGTCATCCCAGGTCAGGTCGTAGTCCGCGGAGATGCGCTCCACGATGCGCTCGGCCCGGTGCAGACGGCCGTCGCGGATCCGCGCCGTCTCGGTGACCACGTCGGCGTTCAGCGGGTCGAAGAGGTAGGCGAGCACGTGCACGCTCGCGGGCCCGAAGTTGGTGCTGAGCTCCATGCCGGGGATGACGGTCAGCCCGGTTCCTGACGCGGCGGTGAACGCCTCCTGCCAGCCGGCGGTCGAATCGTGGTCGGTGAGGGCGACGGTGCCGAGGCCCGCGTCAACGGCGGATCGGATGAGTCGGCTCGGGGTCTCCGTGCCGTCGGACACCGAGCTGTGGGTGTGCAGGTCGATCGGCCCAGGCAGGGGTGCGGGCGTGGGTCCGGGCATCCTCCGAGCCTATTGGCATATGCTCATGCCGCCATGTTCAGTCGCATCCTCGCCGCCGCAATCCTCCTCGTGGTGGGGGCACTTCTCGTGGTCGGCCTCTGGCCGCAGTTGTTCGGGCTGGCGACCGCTCCCCTGGTCGCGCAGGTGGTGTCGCTGCGCGGGCTGGCCATCGCGGCGGCGCTGGTGCTCGCCGTCGTGTTCACCCTCACCGCCCTGCTGGCGCCGCCGATGCGGCGATTCGCGGCGTCGCTCGCACTCATGCTGCTCGTTTTCGCCCTGGTCAGCACCGCGGTGCTGGCGACCAGGGGCTTCGGCGGACAGGGCTTCCAGACCGCTAACGACAGCGATGTGACCGTGCTCGCCTGGAACACCCTCGGCGACGAGCCCGGTTCGCGGGCCATCGCCGACCTCGCGCTGGACTCCGGGGCCGAGGTCGTCGTGCTCCCGGAGACCACGCGGGCCACCGGTGAGGAGGTGGCCGCGATGATGGGCGACGCGGGCGTTGCCATGCAGAGCTTCACCGCAGCATACGACGAGGTCTCCAAAGCGCGCTCCACCACGCTGCTCATCAGCACCGCGCTCGGGGAGTACTTCGCCGATGAGGAGCTCCGGAGCACGAGCGTGCTGCCGTCGCTGATCGCGAGCCCGCTCGACGGTTCCGGGCCCCGCATCATCGCCGTGCACGCGGTCGCCCCGATTCCCGGCGAGATGCAGCACTGGCGCGAAGACCTGCAGTGGCTCAAGGGAGCGTGCGTCGGGGGCGACGTGATCATGGCGGGCGACTTCAATTCGACGATCGACCATTACTCCGGCCTCGGGGTCGAGGGCGGCACCGTCGGCGAGTGCGTCGACGCGGCGGTCGCCTCCGACAACGGTGCGGTCGGCAGTTGGCCGGCGTCGCTGCCAGCGCTGCTCGGCTCCCCCATCGATCACGTGATGGCGACCGCGAACTGGACGGTCACGGGCATGCGCGTCATCCAGTCCCACGACGGCTTCGGCAGCGATCACCGACCGGTGCTCGCCCAGCTCTCCCCTGCGGGCTGAGAGGGAGACTCGGGCAGCCGGGTGGAGAATAGACCGCATGGCTGAGTCATCCACTCCCGCTCCGCGGGCCACATCCAACCGCTCGACGACCCCCGCCTCCGACACGTTCGCGCAGTACATCTCCTCGCAGTGGGCGGAGCACCCCGACGTGACCCCCGCTCCTCGCGAGCAGTCGTCATACGCCGCAGCGCGCCGCGCCCGCATCTCGGAGCTGCACCCCGGCAAGCGCCTCATTCTTCCCGCGGGCGCCGCCAAGGTGCGCTCGAACGACACCGACTACCCGTACCGAGCGCACTCGGCGTTCGCACACCTCACCGGCTGGGGCTCCGACTCCGTTGCCGGCAGCGTGCTGGTACTCGAGCCGACCAGCGCGGGACACGAGGCCACCCTCTACTTCCGCGAAGCGGCCGGCCGGGACACCGATGAGTTCTACGCCAACCCCGATGTCGGGGAGTTCTGGACGGGACCGCGGCCCTCCCTCGCGCACGTCGCCGCCGACCTGGGGATCGCCACCCGCAGCCTCGCCGAATTCGCCGAGGTGCTCGACAGCATCGACGCCGCGACCCTGATCGTGCGCGACGCGGATCGGGATGTCACGGACCAGGTCGACGGCAGGCGGCTGCTCGCGGCCGAGTCGGGCGCCCTGGACAGCGCGGGGCTCGAGACCGACGGCGACACCGAGCTCGCCCGCGACCTCAGCGAGCTGCGGCTCGTCAAGGACGACTTCGAGATCGCCGAGATGCGCACCGCCGTGGATGTCACCCGGCTCGGATTCGACGACGTGGTGGGCGACCTCGATGCGATCGTCGCGCACCCCCGGGGCGAGCGCCTGGTGGAGGGTACGTTCAACCGGCGAGCTCGCGCCGAGGGCAACACGGTCGGGTACGACACCATCGCAGCGTCGGGCCCGCACGCGTGCATCCTGCACTGGACCCGCAACGACGGTCCCGTGGTGCCGGGCGATCTCATCCTCATCGACGCCGGCATCGAGCTCGACAGTTACTACACGGCCGACATCACCCGCACCCTGCCGATCGACGGCACGTTCACCGAGGTGCAGCGTCGGGTCTACGAGGCGGTGCTCGAGGCAGCGGACGCGGCGTTCGCGATCGTGCGGCCCGGGATCAAGTTCCGCGAGATCCACGCCGAAGCGATGAAGGTGATCGCGGCGCGCACGGCCGAGTGGGGGCTGCTGCCCGTGACGGCTGCGGTGTCACTCGAGCCGGATCACCAGTACCACCGCCGGTACATGGTGCACGGAACATCCCACCACCTCGGCATCGACGTGCACGACTGCGCCGCCGCCCGCCGTGACCTGTACATCGACGGCACCCTCGAGCCCGGCATGGTGTTCACGATCGAACCGGGGCTGTACTTCCAGCCCGACGACTTGAGCGTGCCCGAGGAGTACCGCGGAATCGGCGTGCGGATCGAAGACAACATCCTGGTCACCGAATCCGGCGCCGAGAACCTGTCGGTCGGCATTCCGCGAACGGCCGACGCTGTGGAGGCCTGGCTCGCCGGTCGCTGAGGCTGGGGCTAGTTGCCTTGGGCCGGGTGCTCGGCGAGGGTCTGCTGAGCCCGCGCCGTGAGCTCCGGGTCGATGATGATCTGGTAGTTCGACGCCAGCACCTGGTGCGTCGACGTGAAGTCGCGACGACGACGGTTGATGGCGTAGGTGACGATGCCGAAGATCGCACCGAACCCGGCTCCGATGAGGGCCGCGGCACCCACGAACCCGAGCGACTGCGGGGTGGGCGGGGTGAAGAGGGTGAACACCAGCCCGAGGAAGAGCCCGAGCCACGCGCCCGAGGCGGCACCCGCGAGCGCTGCGCGACCGTAGGTGAGCTTGCCGGTGACGCGCTCCACCGTCTTCAGGTCGTTGCCGACGATCGAGAGTTTGGCCACCTCGAAGTCGGCCTTGGAGAGCCGGTCGACGATCTGCTGGGCCTCGGGATAGGTGTCGTAGGTCCCCAGGATGTCGCCGCGGGGAAGCGAGGGGATGACGGGGCCGCTGCGGCCGAAGGAGGTGGGATTGCTCACGGAAGTCATTGTTCCACGCGGGGGTAGGGTTTTCAGTGTGAGCACGACGAGAGTATTCGCCGCCCGGCTGGTAGGGTGCTCCGTTTTCGACCCCAACGGCGATCGCGTCGGCCGGGTGCGTGACGTGCTCATCGTGTACCGCACCGCGGGTGGTCCCCGGGTCGTCGGGATGATCATGGAGGTGCCGGGCAAGCGCCGCGTGTTCCTCTCGATCGGCCGTGTCACCAGCATCGGCTCCGGCCAGATCATCGCCACCGGCCTGATCAACCTGCGCCGCTTCGAGCAGCGCGGCGGCGAGGTGCGGGTGATCGCCGAGCTGCTCGGCCGCACCGTGCGACTGCGCGACGGATCCGGTGAGGCGAACATCGAGGATGTCGCCATCGAAGAGACCTCGCTCGGCGAGTGGGAGGTCACCCAGGCCTTCCTCCGCCGCCCGAAGACGACCACCTTCGGCAAGGGCCCCACCGTGTTCGCGCCCTGGTCGGACATCATCGAGAAGCAGACCGCCACCGGCGAGGCGCAGTCCGCCACCCAGCTGGTCGCGAGCTACGCCGACATGCTGCCCGCCGACCTCGCCAACGCCATGCTCGACCTGCCCGAGCAGCGCATGCACGAGGTCGCCGAGGAGCTCTCCGACGACCGCCTCGCCGACGTGCTCGAGGAGATGCCGGAGACCGAGCAGGTCGACATCCTGAACCAGCTCGACGACGATCGCGCGGCCGACGTGCTCGACCACATGCAGCCGGATGACGCGGCCGACCTCATCGCGCACCTCAGCGACGAGCGCGGCGAGGCACTGCTCGACCTGATGGAGCCCGAGGAGGCGGAGGATGTGCGCTTCCTGCTCTCCTACGCCCCGGATACCGCCGGTGGGCTCATGACCACCGAGCCCATCATCGTGTCGGCCGATGCGACGGTCGCCGAGGGTCTCGCGCTCATCCGGCGGCACGAGCTCGCCCCGGCGCTCGGGGCCGCGATCTGCGTCACGCTCCCGCCTTATGAACCGCCCACCGGCCGCTTCCTCGGCATGGTGCACTTCCAGCGAATGCTGCGCTACCCACCCAACGAGCGCCTCGGCACCCTCATCGACCCGTCGCTGGAGCCGGTGCAGGCCTCCACCAGCGCGGCCGAGGTGTCGCGCATCCTCGCCAGCTACAACCTGGTCTCGGTTCCCGTCGTCGATGAGAACCACCGCCTCGTCGGGGTGGTGACCATTGACGATGTCCTCGACTATCTGCTGCCGGACGACTGGCGAAGTACCAACGACGAGCCCGCTGCTCCGGCTCGATCTGCCGTACCCACCACGACCGCCGCGATTCCCGTGAGGAGGACATCCCGTGGCACGCGCTGACCGCAAACCCCGACGCCGCACCGACGAGCGCCTCGACACCCCGCGGGGGCTCCGCCAGGGGTTCACGATCTTCGAGAGCCGGGACCGGTTCGGCCGGTTCACCGAGTCGATCGCGCGGGGCATGGGCACGCCGTGGTTCCTGTTCGGGCTGACGATCTTCGTGATCCTGTGGATGCTGTTCAACACCTACGGGCCCGAGCGATTCCGCTTCGACTCCGCCGCGATCGGATTCACGGCACTCACGCTCATCCTGTCGCTGCAGGCGTCGTACGCCGCGCCGCTCATCCTGCTCGCCCAGAACCGGCAGGACGACCGCGACCGGGTGCAGATCGAACAAGACCGGCAGCGGGCCGAGCGCAACCTCAACGACACCGAGTACCTCGCTCGCGAGGTGGTGGCGTTGCGCCTGGCGATGAAGGACCTGGCCAGCAAGGAGTTCATCCGCGCCGAGCTGCGATCGCTGCTGGAAGAACTCGACAAGCCTGAAGAGCCGGTCGCGGCCGATAAGCCGACCGGGTGACCGAAGCGCTCGAAGCCGCGGTTCGCGAGTCGCTGTCCCGCGTGATCGACCCCGAGATCCGCCGCCCCATCACCGAACTCGACATGGTGGGCGGCGTCGTCGTCGACCCGACCGGCGCCGCATCGGTCGCCCTGAAGTTGACGATCGTGGGATGCCCCGCCGCCGCCACCATCGAGCGCGACGTGACCGCGGCAATCGCCGCGACCGCCGGAGTCACCTCGGTCGCCGTGTCCGTCGGGGTGATGACGCGGGAGGAGCGCGATGCTCTCACCGCGAAGCTGCGCGGCGGCCGCCCGAAGACCCTGCAGTTCGGCCCGGATTCGCTCACCCGCATCTACGCGATCACCAGCGGCAAAGGTGGTGTGGGCAAATCGACCATGACAGCCAACCTCGCGGTAGCGCTCGCCGGACTGGGCCTGCGCGTCGGGGTGGTCGACGCCGACGTGTTCGGGTTCTCCATCCCCGGTCTGCTCGGAGTCGCCGACGCGAAGCCCACCCAGGTCGGCGAGATGATTCTGCCGCCGGTGGCGCACGGGGTGAAGGTGATCTCGATCGGCATGTTCGTGGAGGAGAACACCGCTGTCTCCTGGCGGGGGCCGATGCTGCACCGCACCATCCAGCAGTTCCTCACCGACGTGTTCTTCGGCGATCTCGACGTGCTGCTGATCGACCTGCCGCCCGGCACCGGCGACATCGCCATCTCGCTCGGGCAGCTGCTGCCGCAGGCGGAGGTGCTCGTCGTGACCACGCCGCAGGCCGCCGCAGCGGAGGTGGCCGAGCGCAGTGGGCTGGTCGCCCGGCAGACCGGCCAGACCGTGCTCGGCGTCGTGGAGAACATGGCCGGGCTCACCCAGCCTGACGGCTCCGTGCTCGAGCTGTTCGGGTCCGGGGGCGGGGCAGACGCGGCGGCCCGGCTCGGGGTCGACGTGCTCGCGAGCATCCCGATCAGCATCTCGTTGCGTGAGGGGGGCGATACCGGGATGCCCGTGGTGCTCGCACACCCCGATGATCCGGCGGCCACGGCCATCCTGTCCCTGGCGTCCCATCTCGCGGCACGCAAGCGCGGCCTCTCCGGCCGTCATCTCGGCCTCAGCGTGACCTGACTCGCCTAGGGTCGTGGGATGCCGATCGACAAGGACTGGATAGCGCATCGTCGCGGAGACGGTGAACTGCTGGGATGGATGCGTCCAGCGCGTGAGGGCTTCATCGCGATCGACCTGCTCATGCGGCCGGTGAGCGCCGAGGTCGACTGGATGTCGGCAGAGGAGACTCTGGAGTCGATCGGAATCGGTTACCTCGCCGACCCCTTCGAGCTTCTGCTCGACGACGGCAACTGGCTCCGCGTGCGCATCACCGAGGTATCAACCGATGCGGTGCGGGTGAAACGAGAGGACTGGGGCGACATGACCGTTCCGCTCCGAGAGTTCACCGTGGTGTTCCCGATCGAGGGCCGGTTGCGCCCGCACCAACCCGCCCGTTAACTGCAGAACGCCGCAGCAGGCTGCGGCGTGTGCGGGGTCCGCGTGAGCGGTGGCTCGGTTAGGAGCGGCGGGTGGGAACGCGGTGGTAGCCGTCCTGCGCAACGGAGAAGAAGGTGGCGACGACCGCGGCAAGGGCTACCAGCACGGGCACGATGATTTCGAAGGACATGGCTATATTTCACTACCGTTGACCTTTTAGAACAAGATCAGCTTTCTTCGGTGATTGTGTAGCCTGTCTTCATGGACATCCGCCGCCTTGAACTGCTTCGCGAGCTCGCCGACCGGGGCAGCATCACGGCAGTGGCGAAGGCCACGCGACGCACCCCGTCGGCGGTCTCCCAGCAGCTGAAAATCCTCGAGCGCGAGGCGGGCGTACCCCTCACCGAGCGCTCCGGCCGCGGGATCGTGCTGACCTCCGCCGGCCGCGCGCTGGCCCGCACGGCGGCCGATGTGGCCACGGCGATCGAGCGCGCGGAGGCGCTCTGGGAAGACTTCCGGTCCGCGCCGCAGGGCGAGGTCACGCTGGTGATCTTCCCCACCGGCGGCCAGATGCTGCTGCCCGGCCTGCTGACCGCGATCGACCGGATGCCCGGGCTCATGTTGCACGCCTCGGACCTCGATTCGCACCTCACCGAGATCGCGGACCTGACCGCCGACTTCGACGTGGTGGTGGCCGACTCCCCGGGCATCCTGCCCTCGTGGTCCGAGCGGGGGCTCACGGTCGTGCCGCTGATGCGCGAGCCCCTCGACATCGCGCTGCCGGAGGGCCACCCGCTCGGGCGGAAGCTGTCGCTGTCGCCGGGCGACCTCGCCGATGAGACCTGGATCGGCACGCCGCGGGGCCTGCCGTTCGACCGCATCCTGCGCAGCATCGAAGCAGCCAACGGCAGCCCGGCACGCGTGCTGCAGCGCTTCGCGGACAACGAGATCGTCGAGTCGCTCGTCGCGGCGGGCCACGGCATCGGCATCCTCCCCCGGTTCACCACGCGCGACCGCGAGAACGGCCTGATCACGCGCCCGCTGAGCGGGGTGCGGGCGTCGCGGCTCATCTCCGCGCTGCTTCGCCCCGACCGCGCCGAGCGACCGTCGGTGCGCGCGGTGGTGCAGGCGCTGCAGGCGGAGGCGGCCCGGTTCGAGGCCGAGCACGAGGCATAGCGGCTGCGGCTACCGCGGCTCGACGACCCGCGCGATCAGCTCGGTGAGCAGCCGCTCCGTCAGTGGGGCCGGGAACGCCGCGATGAGCGCGAGGAACGGCGCCATGCGGTCGGGCAGCCCGCCCGCGTCGGTGGAGACCAGCCCGATGCCGCTGAGCACCGCGAAGGCGGTCTCCGAGTCGAGCGCCGGGCCCGTGGCGAGCCCCTCCGCAAGCCCCGCGGGCAGCGCGGCGAGCACGTCGGCCGGCGTCACCGGCGGCACGCCCCGAACGTCGGCGGCGGCGAGCACGAGGGCCTCGGACAACGGGGCGAGCACCGCCTCCGTCACCGGGGTCACCGTCAGGTGGGTGGTGTGCGGCAGCACCGATCCGTCGGGCTGCGCGAGCCCCGGCTGCAGCTGCAGCAGCCAGCCGAGCGCGCGCGCCCGGTCGGCCCAGTGGTGCGGGTCGACCCGGCGCTCGACCGGCACGGTCTCGTCGGTGGCCACCGCGATGAGCGGGCCGACGGGGGCTCCGACCACCCGCAGCCCCTCGATCGTCCCGACCAGGTCGATCAGCGCGGCCGTCGACCGCTCGCACGACTCCGCGAGCGCCGCGAGCCCCGGTCGACCCAGCGCCTGGGTGATCGCCCAGCCGGCCGCGAGCGCGCCCGCCGACTTGGAGCCGAGCATCGTGGGGTTCACCACCGGGTAGCCGGGCCACCGGGTGGTCGTGAAGTACTGGCCGCGCTGCCGATCGCGGCCGCGCTGCAGTAGCACCGAGATGCCCTTGGGCGCGTACCCGAACTTGTGCAGGTCGGCGCTGATGCTGGTGACCCCCGGCACCCGGAAGTCCCAGGGCGGCACGTCACTCCAGAACGGCAGCACCCATCCGCCGATGCACGCGTCGACGTGGCACGCGATGCCACGTTCCGCTGCTGCGGCGGCGACCTCCGCGATGGGGTCGAGGGCGGCGTGCGGGTATGACGGCGCCGAGACGACCACGAGCGCGACATCCGGGCCCATCCGCTCGATCATCGCAGTGGCGCTCGGGCGGCCATCCGGCCCCACGGGCACCAGGTCGAGCTCGAGCCCGAAGTAGTGCGCGGCCTTCTGGAACGCGGCGTGCACCGTCACGGGTGCGACGAGTCGCGCTTTTCCGGCGAATCCCAGGTTGTCCCGGGCGGTCTTCACGGCGAGGAGGCAGCTCTCCGTGCCCCCGGTGGTCACACTGCCCACGACCTCCGGAGAAGCGCCGTCGGGCGAGCCGCCGAGCAGGTCGCGGGCGAACGCGATCACCTCGCGTTCCATCACAGCGACGGAGGTGAACGTCGTCGGGTCGAGGCCGTTGACGGGCTGCACCGCCCGGATAGCGGCTGCGGCGAGCTCATCGAGCTCGGCGAGCCCCGAGTCGTACACGTATGAGAGCACGTGCCCACCGTGGGTGGGCGCATCGGCGGCACGCAGCTGGGCGAGCCGGGCCAGGATGTCGGCGGGCTGTTCCGCGAAGGGCACGCTCACCGGGTCACCTCCATCTGCCCATCGATGTCCGCCCGGCGCAGCGGATACCGGCCGAAGCTCCAGAGCGAGATCGCGATGATGACGGCGGGCACAATGCTGAAGCTCAGGATGATCCCGGCGATTGCCGAGTCGGGCTGCGCGACATCCTGCCCCGCCACCGACTCGACGTAACCGGAGGCCGCGAGCACCACGGTCAGCACCGTCGCCCCGAGCGCCATGCCCGTTGTCTCCCCCGCGGTCCACACGCCGCCGAAGGTTCCGGCGTTGCCGGTGCCGTGCAGCGTGGCGTCGTGCGAGATCACGTCGGGCAGCATCGACATCGGCAGCGACTGCATCCCCGCGTAGGCGGCGCCCGCGAGCGCGACCGGCGCGTAGAGCCAGGGGCCGGGAACCCAGAGCTGGATGACGAGCGAGAGGGCAGCGATCGCGAACAGCAGCGAGCTGATCCGGAACGCGCGCTCCTTGCCGATGCGCGAGGCCACCGCCGCCCAGATCGGCGCGAAGACGATGGCGGGGGCGATCAGCGAGAGGAACAGGAACGTGACTCCGGTGCCGAGCACCCAGTTGGAGACGTACTGCGCTCCCGCGAGCATGATCCCGGTCGCGAGGCCCTGCAGCAGGAACGTGAGCAGCAGGGCGCGGAACGGCTGGCTGCGGCGCAGGGCTGCGACCCCGAGGCGGTAGTTGTCGAGGATCGAGAGTCGAGGCACCGCGGTGGGAGCGACCCGGGGCGCCACGAACGCCGAGACGAGCATCCCGGCCCCGATCACCACCCCGGCGACGATCGCCATCACCAGGTAGCCCGTGTACTCGTTCTCGAACGCATCGCGGATCTCGGGGGCGCCGGCGCCGAACAGCAAGATCGCGAACGTCAGCACAACCACCCGCACCGACAGCAGCCGCGTGCGCTGGTCATACCCGCTTGCGAGCTCTGCGGGGAGGGCGATGTAGGGCACTTGGAAGAGGCTGAATGCCGTGGCGGTGACGAGGAAGGCCACGAGCACCCAGGCGCCGGAGGCGACGGGCCCGATGCCGGCGGGCACTGCGAACGTCAGGATGAAGAACACCGGCAACGCGAGCGCCCCCGCGATCATGTACGGCCGACGCGAGCCGTGCAGCGCGAGACTGCGATCACTGCGAGCCCCGATGACGGGGTCGATGATGACGTCCCAGACCTTCGCGACGGTGACGAGGGCACCCGCGGCCAGCGCGGCGATGCCCAGCGTGTCGGTCAGGTAGTACACCAGCACGAGCCCGGGGAGGGTGGCGAAACCACCCGTGCCGAGGGAACCGATGGCGTATCTGGCGATGGTCTTCCGGGTGAGAACGCTCTCCATTTGCCGAGTGTAGCGAGCCTAAACTTGCCGCATGTCAGCACCGACGTTCGCCGCCCCGCAGACCGCCTCCCTGGTCAGCGACCTCACCGCCACCACCGGAGAGACCACACCCGTGATCGCCCCATTCACCGGCGAGATTCTGCACCAGCTGCCGGTGAGCGGGGAACAGGATGTCGCCGACGCCTTCGCCACCGCGCGCGCCGCTCAGCGGGCCTGGCGGTCAGCAGGATTCGCGCACCGGCGTGCAGTGCTGCTGAAAGCGCACGACCTGCTGCTCGACCGCCGGGAGGAGCTGCTCGACATCCTGCAGACCGAGAGCGGCAAGACCCGCGGGCAGGCGTTCGAGGAGATCTTCGAGGCCGCGACCGTCACGCGGTACTACGCCGTGACGGCCCGCAGTGTGCTGCGCACCCGCCACCGGCGCGCGGGCATCCCCGTGGTGATCAGTACCCGGGTCGGCTACAAGCCGAAGGGCGTCGTCGGCGTCATCACGCCGTGGAACTACCCGATCGCGCTCTCGGTGATGGACGTGATCCCGGCTCTCGCGGCCGGCAACGGGGTCGTGCAGAAGGCGGACAACCAGGGTGCGCTGTCGATCCTCGCCTCCCGCCGCGCCTTCATCGATGCCGGTGTGCCCGCAGGCCTCTGGGGGGTCGTCGCCGGCGACGGCGCCACGGTGGGCAACGCGGTCGTCGACCGGGCCGACTACGTCTGCTTCACCGGGTCGACCACCACCGGCATCGCTGTCGGCGAGCGCGCCATGTCGACGCTGACGGGTGCGTCGCTCGAGCTCGGCGGCAAGAACCCGCTCATCGTGCTCGACGACGTGTCACCCGAGACGGCGGCCGCGAACGCGGCGTACTCCGTGTTCTCGTCCATGGGCCAGCTCTGCGTCTCCATCGAGCGCATCTACGCGCAACGCGGCGTGGCCGACGCGTTCACGTCGGCGTTCGTGGCGCGCACCGCGGCTCTGCGGCAGGGCCCGGCCCTGGACTACACGACCGACGTCGGGTCGCTCACCTCCGCGGCGCAGCTCAAACGGGTGCAGGAGCACGTCGACGACGCGGTCGCGAAGGGCGCCACCGTGCTGGCGGGCGGTAAGGCGCGCCCCGACCTCGGCCCGTTCTTCTTCGAGCCGACCGTGCTGACCGGCGTGACCGCCGACATGGCGTGCTTCGCGAGTGAGACATTCGGACCGGTCGTCGCCATCACCGTCGTCGACAGCGAGGACGAGGCGATCTCCGCGGCCAACGCCAGCGAGTTCGGGCTCAACGCCTCGGTCTTCAGCGGATCGCTCAGCCGCGCCCGCCGGGTCGCAGACCGCATCGACGCCGGCAGCGTGAACATCAACGAGGGCTACCGTGCCTCGTTCTCGAGCACCGATGCCCCCATGGGCGGCATGAAGCAGTCAGGCCTCGGCAGGCGCAACGGCCCCGAGGGGCTGCTGCGTTTCGTCGACGCCCGAACGGTGGCCGAATCGACGGGCGTGCTGACCCTGCCGCGAACCGGAAAGGAGTGGGCCGGGATGACCGGGCTCATGGTCACCACCTTGAGAGCCCTGAAGGCCCTCCGGGTCAAGTAGCCCGTCTCAGGTCGCTTCGGCGTCGTACGGGGCGGGGCGGCCCTCCCGGAGGAATCGCTGTCGCTGCGCGTACGCCGACTCCATCGCGGGCTTGATGACCACCGGTGGCTCGTCGTCGACGAGGGCTTCCCGGATGATGCGGCGCGGGTCGTACTGGCGGGGGTCGAGTTTCTTCCAGTCGATGTCGTCGAAGTCCGGGCCCATCTCCTCGCGCATGCGGTCCTTGGCGCCATTGGCCATGGTTCGGGCCGACTTGACCAGGCGAGCAAGCTGAGAGGCGTAGTACGGCAGACGCTCCGGGCCCAGCACGAACACGGCAATGATGCCGATGATCAGGAGTTTGTCGAAGGTGAGGCCGGACACTCGCTCAGGATACCCGCCGTCGCCCGGGACCGAGCCTAGAGTGGGGGCGGAAACCGAGGAGATGTCTGTGTCAGACAAACTGTTGAGCTGGAAATACGCGGAGGAGTTCGTCGTCGAGCGCCCTGATATCGCGGCCGCACGCGAGCAGTCGCTCGAGGTCGGGGTCGAACCGGTGACCCCGTCTATGGGCGCACAGCTGGCCGTGATCGCCGCCGCCACCCGCCCCACCAACATCATGGAGATCGGCACGGGGCTCGGCGTGAGCGGACTCTGGCTGATGAGCGGGGCCCCCGACGCGGTGCTCACCACGATCGACTCCGAGATGGCGTACCAGCAGGGCGCGCGCTCGGCGTTCGCCGCGGCGGGCATCCCGGCCAACCGGGTGCGACTGATCGGCGGGCGGGCCGAAGAGGTGCTCACTCGCATGAACGAGTCCAGCTACGACTTGGTGTTCATCGACGCCGACCCGACGGCTGTCATCGAGTACGTCGAGCACGGCCTGCGGCTGGCTCGCCGCGGCGGAACGGTCATCATCGCGCACGCCCTCTGGCGCGGTCGGGTCGCCGACCCTGCCGCGCGCGACGAGACGGTCGCCGGATTCCGCCTCCTCCTGAAGGAGATCGCGGGATCCGATGCCGTGCTCGCGGCCCTGTCTCCGGTCGGGGACGGGCTGCTGCAGCTGACGAAGCTGGGCGAATAGCCCGGCGCTACGCGGGAGCGACGACTCCGGCGAGTGCGTCGTGAAGCTCTTTGGCCTCGGCGTCGTTGACCGACACGACAAGACGGCCCCCGCCCTCGAGCGGTACGCGCACGATGATGAGACGACCTTCCTTGACAGCCTCCATCGGCCCGTCACCGGTCCTCGGTTTCATGGCAGCCATGAGTAGTCCCCTTTCACAACGGATTCACTCCATTATCGTTCATTCCTCGGCTATCCCGAAAACGAGCGTTCTACGGTGGCGACCAGTCCGAGCCATCCACCCACCAGCACGCCCACACCCAGGCGACCTGTCCGGCGATGAAGACGAGCACCAGCACGACCCGGTAGGCCACCGATCTGGGCTGCGCGAGAGCACCCAGCGCGGGGAACAGTGGCATGAGCAACCGGAACGTGCTCGACTGCGGGAAGAACACGGCGAGCAGGTACAGCGCGTACGAGGCGAGCCAGAAGCGCAGGTCGACGCCGAGCCGCTTCACCTGGGGCAGGAACAGGGCGCCGAAGAAGCCGGCCACGATGAGGCCGAGCAGCAGGACCCCGAGCGCGAGCGGGATCCCGAGCCACCCCGACCACCATTGCGTGCCCCACAGCCAGGGCGTGAACGGCACCAGCTCCTGGTAGCCGATGTAGGCCGATCGCCACGCCAACTCCGTTGACGTGTAGGCGTGCAGGTCGCCGGTGACCGCCCAGGCGATGAGGATCCAGCTGATGCCCATCAGGCCGCTGAAGATCGCGACCGCGCTGGCGGCGACCCGGTCGGCGACGGGGAAAAGTTCCGGATTCGGGCGGGCCGGCCGGGAGGCCCACCACCGCTGGCCGACGTGCAGCGCCATCAGCAGCGCGAACGCGAGGCCGCTCGGCCGGGTGAGCGCCATCACCGCGACCACCGGCACCAGCAGCCAGTACCGGCGGCTCAGCAGCAGGTACAGCGCGAGGGTCAGCAGCAGGATGCCCATCGATTCCGCGTACGAGACCTGCAGCACCGGCGACAGCGGCGCAACGCAGAACAGTACGACCGAGAACAGCGCCGTGCTGCCGGGCAGCACGAGGGCGATCACCCGGTAGAACAGCAGCGCAGCCCCGAGCGCGCAGGCCACCGACACCGTGACCGCCAGCACGGGGAAGCCGAGGCCGCTGACGGCCATCAGCAGCCGCACCACGGCGGGGTAGGCGGGCATGAACGCCCAGGCGCTCTCACCGACCTGGCCCTCGGCGGTCAGCGGCAACTCCGTCGGGTAGCCGACGGCCGCGATGATGTAGTACCAGTGGCCGTCCCAGATGGTGGCGAAGTCGGCGTACCCGGGCCGCGCGCCGGTCCACGGGTTCTGCTGCTGGATCGAGGCGAAGGCGAGCAGGATGCTCGTGGTGATGACCCGCGATGCGGCGAACACCACGATGACCTTCGCCCACCACGGCGTCAGCCGGTAGCGCACCGTCAATCGGGTACCGAGCGCTGCGGTCAGGCTCCGGTCAGCCACGCCCGCAGGCCCCGCTCGCACTCCGCGATCTCGGCCACGGCCACGCGCTCGTCATCGGCGTGCGCCTTCAGCGGGTCCCCCGGCCCGTAATTGACGGCCGGGATGCCGAGAGCCGAGAACCTCGCGACGTCGGTCCAGCCGTACTTCGGTGCGGGGGTGCCGCCCACTGCCGCCAGGAAGTCACGGGCGAGCGGGGCATCCAGGCCGGGCCGCGCACCCTCGGCGATGTCGGTGATCGCCACGTCGTATCCGGCGAACACCTCGCGCAGGTGCGCTTCGGCGTCGGCGGCGCTGCGGCTCGGCGCGAACCGGTAGTTGACACTCACCACCGCCTCATCCGGAATCACATTGCCGGCCACCCCGCCGCTGATGCCGACCGCGTTCAGGCCCTCGCGATACACGAGGCCGTCGACTTCGATGGACTCTGGCCGATACGTCGCGAGGATCGCCAGCACCCCGGCGGCGTCGTGGATCGCGTTGTGGCCCACCCAGGAGCGCGCGCTGTGGGCACGCAGGCCGTGCAGCCGGATGTCGATACGCGCGGTGCCGTTGCACCCGCCCTCGACGGTCGCGCTGGTGGGCTCCCCGATAATGGCGAAGTCGCCGGCGAGCAGCTCCGGCCGGTGACGCGCCAGGCGACCGAGCCCGTTGAGCGCGCTGTCGACCTCCTCGTGGTCGTAGAAGATGAAGGTGAGGTCGACGGGCGCGTCGGTGAGGTCGGCCGCGAGCTTCAGCGCGACGGCGACGCCGCCCTTCATGTCGACGGTGCCGCGCCCGACCAGGTAGCCGTTCTCCTCGCGCACCGGGAGGTTGGCGTTGATCGGCACAGTGTCGATGTGGCCGGCGATGAGCACCCGTTTGTCACGACCGAAGGCGGTGCGCGCGACGATCGCGTCGCCGTCGCGGGTCACCTCGAGGTGCGCTCGCCCGGCCAACGCCGCGGCGATGGCGTCGGCGATCGTCGCCTCATCGCCCGAGACCGACTCGATGTCGCACAGCTGCCGGGTGAGGTCTGCCGACGAGGCCGTGAGGTCCAGGATGGGCAGCGCGGGATCGGTGACGGGCACGAGATCAGTTTAAGTACTCTTGAGCAATGACCACGCGCGCAGCCTGGGGTTACGGTCTGGCGACCGTTGCTCGCACCGAGACCGTTCTCGACACCTGGTTCCCCCGGCCCCAGCTCGGCGCGCTGCCCGCCGGCACCGACCCGTACATCGCGCCCACGGAGTTCGACGACCTCGAGGGCGACGACCCCCGCCGCGCAGTGCGGATCGACTTTCGCACCGTCGAGATCGACCTCGATGCGCCGCCGGCGTCCACGCCCGACGCGTACCTGCGCCTGCACGTGCTCAGCCACCTGCTCGCCGCCCCGAACAGCATCAACCTCGAGGGCCTGTTCGCTCACCTCCCGATCGTGGTGTGGACGACCGCCGGCCCCGTGCATCCCGACGACTTCGACCGGCTGCGGCCGAGCCTGCAGCGCGCCGGGATCAACGCGCTCGGCATCGACAAGTTCCCCCGGCTTCTCGACTACGTCACGCCCGAGCGGGTGCGGATCGCGGATGCCTCGCGCGTGCGCCTGGGTGCCCACCTGGCGCCCGGCACGACCGTCATGCACGAGGGCTTCGTGAACTTCAATGCCGGCACTCTCGGAACGTCGATGGTCGAGGGCCGCATCTCGCAGGGCGTGGTGGTGGGCGACGGCGCCGACATCGGCGGTGGCGCCTCCATCATGGGCACGCTCTCCGGAGGGGGCACCGAGCGGGTGTCCATCGGGGCGCGTGCGCTTCTCGGCGCGAACTCGGGGGTCGGCATCGCGATCGGCGACGATTCGGTCGTGGAGGCGGGCCTCTACGTCACCGCCGGCACCAAGGTGCTCGTGGTCGACGGGTCGCCGACGCCGAGCACGGTGAAGGCGGTCGAGCTGAGTGGGGTACCGGGGCTCCTGTTCCGCCGCAACTCTGCGACGGGCGCGGTCGAGGTGCTGCGCCGCGACGGCTCGGGGATCGAGCTCAACTCCGCACTGCACGCCTAGCAATGGCCAGGCGCGGCGGGCTCGCGCTGGCGATCGGTGCCGCCATCGCGGCCATCGCGCTCTGCGCTGCCGCTGCCACCGTGTTCGCCCCCACCCCGACGGGCGAACGGGTATTCGCCGGCCGCTACGCCCCCGACAGCGCGCTCACTGTGCGCAACCTGACCGTCGCCGACGGTCTCTATCGCGTGTCGTACTCCCTGCGGATCTTCCTCGAGCCACCGCTTGACGGCCACGCACTCGCGGTGACCTGCAGCATCGTCGATACCGGCGGCCGCATCGAGTTCTTCGACGAGCTCGATCGCGACCTGGCCGCCGGCAGCTGGGTGACGCTCGAGGCGGCGGGCTACTTCGAGCTGCCCGAGCTCACCCTCGGCCTGCGGTGCGCGCCGCAGCGGGCCACGGAGCTGGTCGTCCTGGTTCGGGATGCCCGGATCGAAGTCACGCCCTACCGACCGGACTGATCGTCCTTCGCCGCGGTCGACTCGGCGAGCTGGCGCTCCAGGTCGCGGGTGAGCTCCTCCAGCCGCCACTGCCGGTCGAGGTGGTAGTCGCGGTCGTCCGAGGAGACCGC
>Ga0247742_10000328_pt1 | contig 40613 bp, 39 predicted proteins | sample UWRJL208509C2_FD_180944 | JGI IMG/M metagenome (GOLD analysis project Ga0247742, IMG submission 180944) | Plant litter microbial communities from Arlington Agricultural Research Station in Wisconsin, United States - UWRJ-L208-509C-2 | ecosystem: Environmental > Terrestrial > Plant litter >...
GCGCCCCGCAGCCCAGGGGATGACGCCGTCGACGCCCAGCTCGGTGGCGACCTGCACGGCGAGCTCGTCACGGTCACCCTTGGCGAGCGCCTGGGCGAGGAACACGGCGGGGCTGCGGCGGGGCGCCAGCGACACCTCGGCGACCTCGATCGCGAGCTCGGTATGCTCGGCGGTCACCACGGGGCCGCTCGCCACCAGCCCGGCGCCGTTGCCGATGGAGACCACCTCCCCCGCAGCGAGGCGACTCACCGTGACCGCGTGCCGGGCCTCGGCGCCGCCGATGGAGATACGCTGGCCCACGACCGCCGACTCGAGCGATTCGTCGATGTAGAAGTGGGCCATGGCCGGTCGTCGGCTAGAAGCCGAGGAACCTATCGCGCAGCTTGGTGAACAGGCCTTGCTGGAACGTGGCAAAGTGCGGAGCCTGCGGTTTGCGGGCAACGTGCAACTGCTTCACGAGCTCCTGCTCCTTATGGCTGAGCTTGGTCGGGGTGACCACCTGGATGCCGACCTTGAGGTCGCCTCGGCCGTTACCGCGCAGCCGGGTGACGCCCCGCTCCTTGACCGTGAGCACCTCGGCGCTCTGCGTGCCGGGCCGGATGTCGAGCTCCACGTCGCCGTCGAGGCCCTTCACGGTGGCCTTGGTGCCGAGGATGGCGTCGGTCATCGCCACCTCGATGGTCGCGAGCAGGTCATCCCCATTGCGGCTGAACGTCTCGTGGTGGCGCACCTTCATCTCGAGGAAGAGGTCGCCGTTCGGGCCGCCCGCAGGGCCGACCTCGCCCTGGCCGGGCATCTGCAGCCGGAGGCCGGTGTCGACGCCGGCCGGGATGTCGACCGGGATGGTGCGGGTCGCGCGCACGCGCCCCTGGCCGGCGCACGTGACGCAGGGGTGCGGGATGACGGTGCCGTAGCCACGGCAGGTGCCGCAGGGGTTGGAGGTCATCACGTTGCCGAGGAGGCTCCGCATGGTGCGCTGGATCTGGCCGGTCCCGTTGCAGATGTCGCAGGTGACCGGCGAGGTGCCCGGCACGCAGCACGAGCCCTGGCAGGTCTCGCACAGCACCGCCGTGTTGACCTCCAGGTCACGCTGGGTGCCGAAGATGACCTCGTCGAGGTCGACCTCCACCCGAAGAAGGGCGTCCTGACCCCGCTCCCGCCGGGAACGCGGGCCGGTGGACCGGGCGCCCCCGCCACCGAAGAACGTCTCGAAGATGTCGCCGAACCCGAAGTTCTGGCCACCACCGCCGAAGCCGGCCTGCGGGCCGAGGTCGTACTGCTGGCGCTGCTGCGGATCGCTCAGCACGTCGTAGGCGTGCGTGACCGACTTGAATTTCTCCGACGCGTCTGCGCTCGGGTTCACATCCGGGTGGAGTTCGCGGGCGAGCTTGCGGTACGCCTTCTTGATCTCGTCGGATGTTGCGCTGCGGTCGACGCCGAGCACTTCGTAATGATCTGCCAAAACTCTTCTAGTCCTCACCGAGCAGCCGCGAGAGGTAGCGAGCTACCGCCCGCACTGCGGCCATGTTGTTCGAATAATCCATGCGTGTAGGGCCCAACACCCCGAGCCGGGCCACACTTCCCCCCTGGGATGAATAACCGCTGGAGACGACGGATGTCTCGGCAAGGCCGAACCCCGCATTCTCGCGGCCGATCCGCGCCGAGACCCCGCCGGGTTCGACTTCCATCTCACTGAAGAGCCGAAGCAGGGTGACCTGCTCCTCGATGGCCTCCAGCACCGGGAAGATGCTGCCGCTGAAGTCGTGCTCGGTGCGGGCGAGGTTCGCGGTGCCGGCCAGCAGCAGCTTGTCCTGCCGGTTGGCGAGCACCTGCTCGATCAGGTTGCCGGTGATGCGCTCCACGAGATCGCTGCGGTCGGGAGCGAACTCGGCAGCAAGCGTGGGCAGGGCAGCGGCGGCATCGGAGAGACCGAGCCCGCCGATCGCGGCGTTCAGCTTGGATCGCAGTGACCCGGCGAATTCGTCATCCAACGGCGTGCTCACGTCGAATTGGCGCTGCTCGACCCGGCCCGAGTCGGTGATCAGCACAGTCATGATGCGGTGGGGGCTCAACGGCACGATCTCGATGTGGCGTACGCGGGAGGTCGCGAGCGACGGGTACTGCACCAGAGCGACCTGGTGAGTGAGCTGGGAGAGCAACCGAACGGTACGAGCGAGCACGTCGTCGAGGTCGGCCGACTGGCCGAGGAAGGTCTCGATCGCCTGGCGCTGGGCCGGCGTCAGAGGCCGCAGGTCGGAGAGCTGGTCGACGAAGACGCGGTAGCCCTTGTCGGTGGGAACGCGCCCGGAGGATGTGTGTGGAGCCGTGATCAGCTCCTCGTCTTCGAGAAGGGCCATGTCGTTGCGAATCGTCGCCGCTGACACCCCGAAGGAATGACGATCCACGATCGACTTCGAGCCGACCGGCTCGCGGGACGCCACATAGTCCTGCACGATCACGCGCAGCACCTCGAGGCCGCGTTCCGACACCATGCCCGACACCCGCCTCCACGATTGGCACTCAAACCAGCTGACTGCCAATTGTACCGTGACATACCGCGTCAATACCGTTGCACGGCCTGACGCGCAGGCACTAGCTTGTTCGCATACCGCTCGTTCTCCTGAAAGGCAACGACACCATGACTGACGCACCCACGCCTCCGGCAGCCGCCCAGCCCGCTCCGGCTGCCCCGCTGACCCCCGCCGAGGACAAGCAGTGGGCGTCGTTCGCTCACTTCGGTGGCGCCGCAGTACTGTTCTGGGCCGGCTGGCTGCCCCCGCTCATCATCTGGCTGGTGTTCCGCGAGCGCGGCTCGCTGACCAACCAGGAGGGCAAGGAGTCGCTGAACTTCCAGATCACGGTCACCGGCCTGCTGATCATCAACGTGATCGTCGGATCGATCCTGAGCGTCGTGACCCTCGGCATCTGGTGGTTCGTCCAGATGCTGATCCACGCCGTCATCGTCATCGGCGCCGCGATCTTCGCCATCATCGGTGGCACGCGCGTGAACGCGGGCGGCACCTACCGCTACCCGTTCGCCGTTCGCTTCATCAAGTAGCAACCAGCGTCAGCACTAGGCCCGGGCCACCGCCCGGGCCTAGTGCTTTCTGTACTTACTGAAAGAATGGACGCATGTCCGACTCCACGCCTCCCGTCAACCCGTACCTCACCGTCGAGCCGCTGAGCCCCAGCGACGAGAAACTGTGGGCAACGCTCATCCACATCGGCGGCATCCTCTTCGGGTTCCTCCCGGCACTGATCGGCTACATCGTCCTGAAGGACCGCGGCCCGTTCATCCGGGAGCACACCGCGACGGCGCTCAACTTCCAGATCACCCTCGTGATCGCCTACGTCATCGGAACGGTGACCTCGCTGATTCTGATCGGGGTCTTCGTGCTGCTGGCCGCCTGGGTGATCGGCATCATCTTCGCCATCATGGCGGCGATCGCGGCCAACCAGGGCCAGGGCTTCACCTACCCGCTGTCGATCAAGTTCGTCAGCTGAGTCGTCCCGATCAGTCGGGAAGCAGCCGGCGCACCACGGCGTCGGCCAACAGTCGGCCGCGCAGGGTGAGTTCGATGCGGCCCGCGAGCGCAGCGCGTGCCTCGACCAGCTCGTCGGCGATCAGCCCCGCCACCGCGGTGCGACCGGACGCGGCGAGCTCCCCGATCGGGAAGCCGTCGCGCACCCGAGTGCGTAGCAGCACCGCCTCCACCCGCCGGGTCTCGGCGTCGAGCAGCTCGCGCCCCGCGGCCGGGGAATGGCCCGCGGCGATGCGGTCGGCGTAGGCGGCCGGGTGCTTCACGTTCCACCAGCGCATCCCGCCGATGTGGCTGTGCGCGCCGGGACCGATGCCCCACCAGTCGTGGCCGACCCAGTACCCGAGGTTGTGGTCTGACTGGTACTCGTCTGACCGCGCCCAGTTCGACACCTCGTACCAGTGGAATCCGGCTGCCGCGAGCCGGGCATCCGCCATCTCGTACATGTCGGCCTGCAGGTCGTCCGACGGCGCGGGCACCTCGCCCCGGCGGATCTGGGCCGCAAGCTTCGTGCCGTCTTCGATGATCAGCGCGTACGCGGAGATGTGGTCGGGGTTCTGGGCGAGAGCTTGGTCGAGTGAGGCCTGCCAGTCGGCGAGGCTCTCCCCCGGTGTTCCGTAGATGAGGTCGAGACTGACCTGCAGGCCCGCCTCCCGGGCCCACTGCACCACGAGGGGAATGCGCTCGGGGTCGTGGGTTCGCTCGAGCACCGCCAGCACGTGGGGCACGGCCGACTGCATCCCGAACGACACCCGGGTGAAACCCGCCGCCTTGAGGGCGAACAGGTAGTCGCGGTCGACGGAATCGGGGTTGGCCTCGGTGGTGACCTCGGCGCCCTCCACGAGCCCCCAAGTCACGATGACGGCGTGCAGCATGGCGGCCAGGTCGGTGACCGGCAGCAGGGTCGGAGTACCACCGCCGAAGAACACCGTCGAGGCGGGCCGTTCCGGCACGCCCGCGTGCTCGAGCACCGAGCTCGCCAGCGCGATCTCGGCGATCGCCTGGCCCGCGAAGTCGGTGCGCTTGGCGCCCCTGAGTTCGTCGCTCGTGTAGGTGTTGAAGTCGCAGTACCCGCACCGCACCCGGCAGAACGGCACGTGCAGGTAGACGCCGAAGTTGCGCTGGTCGGCCTCATCCGACACGCTGCCCGGCAACCGCCCGTCCAGCGGGGCGGGGTCGGCAATCGGCAGCGCGCTAGGCACGGGTCAACCTGAACACCCGGATTCGCCGCTTCGCGGTGATCTCGTAATCGCGATACTGCGGCCACTGCTCGTCGAGCTCGGGCCAGACCGCCTCGGTTTCGGCGTCGGTGAGCAATCGGGCACGGACGGGAATCAGCTCTCGACGGTAGTGGATCTCGGCGTCGGGATTGGCGATCAGGTTCGCGCTCCAGGCCGGATGCTTCTCAAGGCCGAAATTGCTGCCGGCGATCAGCCAGCTGCCGTCGCCCTGCGGGAAGCACATCAGGGGCGTCTCGCGCCGGAGCCCGGTCTTCGCGCCGGTGGTGAAGAGCATCAGCGACGGGATCATCGGCGCGCTGAGCTTCCACCTGCCGCCGGAGATGCTGAACAGGGCGCGGTCGAGCGGGGTGATCAGCGGCCGGAGCACGTGCCGCACCGGGCTGCGCATCACGGCAGCGGTGACGGCGCGCACGGAACGGTTCATGACACCCATTCTCCTATCTGGGATGATGCTCGCATGAGCACCTACGTCCTCTGGGATATCGACGGCACCCTGATCTACAACACCCCGCAGGGCGGAACGCTCTACCTCGAGGCCATCGAGCAAGTCACCGGCACCCGGCCCACCGTCGCCGTCGACAACCCGCACGGGATGACGGAGGGGCAGCTTCTCGTCGAGATCCTCAAGGTCAACCAGCTCGACCCGGCGCGGATCGGCGACGTGCTCTACCAGCTCGATGTGCTCTCGCGGGAGCAGCACGAGCGCGGCCACCTCCGCGACGCGTGCGTGGGGGCTGCCGCTGCCGTGGAGGCCGTGGCGGAGCGCGGCTGGACCAACGCCCTGCTCACCGGCAACGGCCCGAACCGGGCCCGGTACAAGCTCCTCGCGGCCGGATTCAACCCCGAGGACTTCGACTGGGAGCACTCCTACTTCGGCCACGAGTCGCCCACCCGGCATCACCTCACCGCGGGCGCGCGCGCCTCGCTCGTCGGGCAGAACGCCGTGATCATCGGCGATACCCCGAACGATGGACTGGCGGCCGACTCGGCGGGCATCCCGTTCATCGCCGTCGCCACGGGCGTCTACGACACGGAGGAGCTGGCGCGGACGAGCGCCCGCGTCGTCGTCGACGATCTGGAGACGGGCCTGGCTGAGGTGCTCGCCGCGATCGGCGAGACCGAGCCCGAATCTCCGGCCGAAGCAGACCCGGCACCCGAGCCCGAGCCAGTCGAGGTGGCGGCGCAGGATGCGGTGGAGCAGGATGACTCGGCGCAGGATGCGTCGGAGTCGGCGGCCGACGACCTGGCCCGGTTCGGCGAGAACCCCGACATCGAGTCGTCGCAGGGCTGACCGCTCCCCCGGGTGCGTCGGCGAGCCCGAGCGAGATGCCAGACTGGGGGGATGAGAATCGCGGTGACCGGTGGAAGCGGCAAACTCGGCACCCAGGTCGTGCTCACCCTGCGGGAGGCGGGTCACGATGTCACGAACCTCGATCGTGCCAGGGCCCGCGGTGAGGGCATCGACGTCGATCTGACCGACTACGGCCAGGTCGTCGACGTGCTCTCGGGAATCCAGGGCGAGATCGACGGATTCGACGCGATCGTGCACCTCGCCGCCATCCCGGCCCCGGGCATGGCCCCCGACTCCGCGACCTTCCACAACAACATGCTGGCCACCTTCAACGTGTTCCAGGCCGCCCGCAGGGTCGGCATCCAGCGGATCGTCTACGCCTCGAGCGAGACCCTCCTCGGCGCTCCGTTCGACACACCGCCGCCGTACATCCCGCTGGACGAGGAGTACGACTCCCGCCCGGAGTCCACCTACGCGGTGGTGAAGCACCTCGAGGAGGAGCTGGCGAAGAAGCTCGTGCGGTGGGACCCGGAGTTGTCGATCACGGCGCTGCGGTTCTCCAACGTCATGAGCCCCGACGACTACGCGGCGTTCCCTTCGTACGACGCCGACGCGAACATGCGCAAGTGGAACCTCTGGGGGTACATCGACGCGCGCGACGGCGCCCAGGCGGTGCTCCGTGCGCTGGAGGCCAACCTGCCGGGGTTCGAGGCCTTCATCATCGCCAACGCCGACACCGTGATGTCGCGCCCGAACGCCGAGCTGGTGGCGGAGATCTATCCGGGCGTCGAGATCCGCGGCGACCTGGGGGTCAACGACACGTTGCTGTCCATCGAGAAAGCCCGCCGGATGCTCGGCTACGAGCCGCAGTTCGGCTGGCCGCGCCCGTGAGCGGCCGCTCCCGCGTATTCGTGCTGCTCGCGATCGGGTTGGCCGGCGGCATCCTCAGCGGCATGTTCGGGGTCGGTGGCGGCATCATTCTCGTGCCGCTGCTGGTCACGTTCGCCGGTCTCGACCAGCGCGCCGCAGCGGCAACCTCGCTGCTGGCGATCCTCCCCAGCTCGATCGCCGGTTCCATCACCTACCTCGCCCACGGCGAGGCGGACCTGCTGGCTGCGGGCGTGATCGCCGTCGGTGCGGTTGCCGGCTCCCTGATCGGAACCCGGCTGCTGCGCAAACTGCCGCTCGGCTGGCTGCGCTGGGGCTTCATCGCGCTGCTCGTGATCGTTGCGATCAGGATGCTCTTCGTCGCGCCCGAGCGCGGCGACAGCCTCGACTTCACCCTGCTCGTCGCCCTCGGCTACGTGGGTCTCGGCCTCGTGATGGGAATCGCCTCGGGCTTGTTCGGCATCGGCGGCGGCGTCATCGCCGTCCCCGCGCTGGTGGCCCTGTTCGGCATCAGCGACCTGATCGCGAAGGGCACGTCGCTTCTCGTGATGATCCCGACGAGCGTCGTGGGCACCATCTCCAACTCGCGCAGTGGCCTCGTGCAGGTGCGCACCGGCCTCATCGTCGGGGTGGCGGCGGCGGCATCATCCGTTCTCGGATCGTTCATCGCCCTCGCCCTGCCGCCGCGGCTGTCGAGCATCCTGTTCGCGGTGTTGATCCTTCTCGTGAGCGTGCAGCTGACCGTGAAGGCCATCCGGACGCGCTGAGCGGACGCGTCAGCGCGACGTGCCGAGCTGGTCCTCGATCGGTACGGTTCCAGCCACCGTGACATTGCCCGTGTGTGCCGTGGTGACGGTCTCAATCAGCACGATCTGCACTTCCTGCTCCGCCACCGGGTTGTGGCGCACTCCGCGCGGCACAACGTAGAACTGACCGGGATCGAGCACGACCTCCTGGTCGTCCGGGAGCTGGATGCGCAGCCGCCCGGAGACGACGAGGAACATCTCGTCCTCCTGGTCGTGAGCGTGCCAGACCAGCTCGCCGAGCAGCTTGGCGACCTTCACGTACTGGTCGTTCACCCGCCCGACCACGCGCGGCGTCCAGTGCTTCTCGACCTGGCGCAACTCCGCGGCGATGTCGATGCCCTCGAGGCTCACGCGCTACTTCGCCTTCTTCTCCACGTCGCCGGTGAGGGCGGCGACGAACGCCTCCTGCGGCACCTCGACGCGGCCCACCATCTTCATGCGCTTCTTGCCCTCTTTCTGCTTCTCGAGCAGCTTGCGCTTGCGGGTGATGTCACCGCCGTAGCACTTGGCGAGCACGTCTTTGCGCATGGCCGAGATCGACTCGCGGGCGATGATCCTGGCCCCGATGGCGGCCTGGATGGGCACCTCGAACTGCTGGCGCGGGATGAGCTTCTTCAGCCGCTCCGTCATCAGCACGCCATAGGCGTAGGCCTTCTCCCGGTGCACGATCGCGCTGAACGCGTCGACGGCCTCGCCCTGCAGCAGGATGTCGACCTTCACCAGGTCGGCCTCGGCGTCGCCGCTGGGCTCGTAGTCGAGACTGGCGTACCCCGCGGTCTTGCTCTTGAGCTGGTCGAAGAAGTCGAAGACGATCTCGCCGAGCGGGATCGTGTACTTGATCTCGACCCGGTCTTCGCCGAGGTAGTCCATGCCGATGAGCACACCGCGCCGCGACTGGCACAGCTCCATGATCGTGCCGACGTAGTCCTTCGGCGCGAGAATTGCGGCGCGCACCATCGGCTCGCTGACGCTGGCGATCTTGGTTCCGGATGGGAACTCGCTCGGGTTGGTGACGGTGTACTGCTTCTTGTCCTCCGTGGTGACCTCGTACGTCACGCTCGGCGCCGTCGCGATGAGGTCGAGCCCGAACTCGCGCTCGAGGCGTTCGGTGATGATCTCGAGGTGCAGCAGGCCGAGGAAGCCGCAGCGGAACCCGAAGCCGAGGGCGACGGATGTCTCGGGCTCGTAGTTCAACGAGGCGTCGGAGAGCTTGAGCTTGTCCAGCGCCTCGCGCAGCACGGGGTAGTCGCTGCCGTCGATCGGGTACAGCCCCGAGAACACCATCGGCTTCGGGTCGGTGTAGCCGGGCAGCGCCTGCGTCGAGGGCCGCTGCGCGTTGGTTACCGTGTCGCCGACCTTCGACTGGCGCACGTCCTTCACGCCGGTGATCAGGTACCCGACCTCGCCGACGCCGAGACCCTTGGTGGGAGTGGGCTCGGGCGAGGAGACGCCGATCTCGAGAAGTTCGTGCACTGCCTTGGTCGACATCATCTGGATGCGCTCGCGCGGGCTCAGCTTGCCGTCGATCATGCGCACGTAGGTGATCACGCCGCGGTACGAGTCGTAGACCGAGTCGAAGATCATCGCGCGCGACGGCGCGTTCGGGTCGCCCTGCGGCGGCGGGATCAGTTCGACGACCTTGTCGAGCAGCTCGGGAACACCCATGCCGGTCTTGCCGCTGACCCGCAGCACGTCTTCGGGGCGGCCGCCGATCAGGCCGGCCAGCTCCTTGGCGTACTTCTCCGGGTCGGCCGCGGGCAGGTCGATCTTGTTGAGCACCGGGATGATCGTCAGGTCGTTCTCGAGCGCGAGGTACAGGTTCGCGAGGGTCTGGGCCTCGATGCCCTGTGCGGCGTCGACGAGGAGGATGGCTCCCTCGCAGGCGGCGAGCGACCGCGACACCTCGTAAGTGAAGTCGACGTGCCCGGGGGTGTCGATCATGTTGAGCGCATAGGTCTGGGTGGCGTCGGCCCAGGGCATCCTGACCGCCTGGCTCTTGATGGTGATGCCGCGCTCGCGCTCGATGTCCATGCGGTCGAGGTACTGGGCGCGCATGTCGCGGTCCGAGACCACGCCCGTGATGCCGAGCATTCGGTCTGCCAGCGTCGACTTGCCGTGGTCGATGTGCGCGATGATGCAGAAATTGCGGATGAGAGCGGGGTCGGTCGACGCGGGCTGGAGCGCGGTAATGGCTCTGGGACTCAACACATGCCTCTCATGACGGCCGCCGGAGGGCCGCACCAAGTTTAGCTGCCCGGGTCGCGACCCGCCGGTCAGGGGGAAGGGAGGCGACCCAGACCCTCCAGCAGGTCTGCGCGATTCTTGGCGAGGTTCACCCTGATCCAGCCCTCGCCCGATCGGCCGAACGCGCTCCCCGGCGCGATCGATACCCCGTCGCGCAGCAGGAAGGTCTCGGCCCACGCAGCGACATCACCGTCTGCGGCATGCCCGAGATCTATCCATAGATAGAAGGTGCCGCCGGGCTGGAGGTACCGGATGCCGCGGCTCTCCAGTAGCTCCCTGGCCGCGGTGAGGTTCTCGAGATAGTGGCTGCGCGCGGAAGCCACCGCGTCCTGCGGGCCGGTGATCGCGGCCAGCGCCGCATACTGGCCGGGCTCGCTGGCGCAGCTGATCGAGGCCTCCTGCACCGTGCGCATGGTGTCGGCCATGCCCGGAGGCGTGACCAGGTAGCCGATGCGGATGCCCGTCATCGCGTAAGTCTTGGAGAGCGAGAAGACCGAGAACACGCGGTCGTCGTCGTCGAGGCTCGCCATGCTCACATGCGGCTGGCCCCAGGTGAACGCTTCGTACACCTCGTCGCTGATCACCCAGAGGTCGTGCCGTTTCGCGAACTCGAGAAGGCGGCGCTGCAGCTCGGCGGGGAAGACGGTGCCCAGCGGGTTCGACGGCGAATTGACGATGATCACCCGGGTTCGATCGGTGACCAGCCGCTCGAGTTCAGCCAGGTCGGGCAGGAAGCCGTCTTCGGCCCGCATCGGGTATGGCACCGGTTCGGCGTCGAGCATGCGCGCGTTCATGGTGAAGGTCGTGTAGCCGGGGTCGGGCAGCAGCACCTGGTCACCCGGGTCGAGGAGGATCGCCATCGCCTGGTGCAGCGCCTGAGTCGCCCCGGCGGTCACCCAGACCTGCTCGGTCTCCACGACCACCCCGTTGTCACGCGCGAGCTTGTCGACGATGGCACGGCGCAGCTGCGGGATACCGCCGTTGGCGGTGTAGTTCGTGTGGCCCGCCGCCCACGCGGCCTGGGCCGCCTCGACGATGTGCGGAGCCACGGCGACATCCGGCTCCCCCACCGCGAGCGAGATGACATCATCGAGACGCAGGGCGATCTCGTGGATATGGCGGATCCCGCTCTCCGGAACGGCCTGGATGTGGGAGGCGAGCTGCGGCATCGACCCAGCGTATTGCCGGGTGACCAGGTGGCGGGTGGGCGCCAAACACGGTAACGTTGCTGGTTGGCTTGCGCGCTGTTCACGACAGTGCGATCGCAGCCGGGATCGAGCAGGGAACAATCTCCCTCGGCTGCCCATCAACACTGAAACTAACGAGAAGGTACCAACACGTGGCAAACATCAAGTCGCAGATGAAGCGAATCCTGACCAACAAGAAGTCGCAGGAGCGCAACAAGGCCGTCAAGAGCGAGGTCAAGACCGCCGTTCGCGCGGCCCGCACCGCCATCGCCACCGGCGACAAGGCCGCTGCCGCCGCGTCGCTCGTCGTCGCCGCGAAGAAGCTCGACAAGGCCGCCAGCAAGGGCGTCATCCACAAGAACCAGGCTGCGAACCGCAAGTCGGCCATCGCCAAGCAGGTCGCTTCGCTGTAGTTCGACCTCACCGGTGTCGACCTCGGTCGACCACCGTTTGCACCGAATGCCCCGCCTCGTGCGGGGCATTCCTCGTTAAGGCCGCTCGCCGCGGGTGGAGATGACCCCGACCATCCGTTCCAGGGCGTACACCGGGTCCCTGCCGAGGCCCTTGATCTGCGCGTCGGTGTCGGCGATCGCCTCGATCGACTGGGCGAGCCCCCGCTCCGTCCAGCCCTGCAGGTCACGGCGTGCGCGATCGACCTGCCACGGCGCCATGCCGAGCTTCGACGCGAGCTGCCCGCCTGAGCCGTTGACGCCCGAGAGCTTGGCCATCGTGCGGATCTTGGCGGCGAACGCGGCCACGATCGGTACCGGGTCGGCTCCGGATGAGAGCGCGTGGCGTAACAGCACCAGCGCTTCGCCGCGGCGCCCGGCGATCGCGGCATCCGCCACCTTGAATGCGTTGGTCTCGACCCGACCCGAGTAATACCGTTCGACGGTCACCTCGGTGATCTCGTCACCGTCGTCGGCCAGCAGTTGCTGGCACGCCGACGCGAGCTCCGCGAGGTCGTCGGAGAACGCCGAAACCAGGGCGCGGATGGCTCCCCCGGTGACCCGACGACCGGCCGCGGCGAACTCGGCGGCCGCGAACTCGGTCTTCTCCGAGTCTTTCTTCAGTTCCAGGCATGCGATCTCGATGCCGTTGCCGGCTCCGCCGCGAATCGCGTCAAGCAGCTTCTTGCCGCGCACGCCCCCCGCGTGCCGCAGCACGAGATACGTGTCGGGCGCCGGATCCTGCAGGTACCGGATGGTCTCGGCGATGAAGGCGTCGGTGCATTTCTCGACGTTGCTGGCCCGGATCAGCCTCGGCTCGTCGAAGAGCGACGGGCTGGCCAGGGTGATCAGCTCCCCCGGCGAGTACTGGTCGGCCTCGATGTCGTTGATCTCGAGGCTCGGATCCTCCGCTTTCAGCAGATCACGAAGCGACCGGATGGCTCGCTCGGCGAGAAATCCCTCCGTGCCGCTGACCAGCACGACGGGGGCGGGTCGCACCCGGTTCCACGCCAGCTGCGGGATCTTCGGTGCGGTGGCCATGACCCTCAGGTTACCGTTCGGTCCAGACAGTGACCTCGCCGGGGTCGGTACCGGCGGCCAGGAGCACGAGCCCGTCGAGATCGGTGCGCGCGACCGCGGTGGAGCTTGCCGCGAGGATGCCGAGGAGCCGACCGGTGGGATGACCGTAGCCATTGTCATCCCCCACCCCCACCACCCCGACCGCTGCGCCAGCCCGGTGGTACAGACGCTCGGACTGGTCGGATGACCCGTGGTGACTGACCTTGACGACATCCACCTCGGGCAGTGGCCCCGCCCGCAGGAGAGCCTCCTGGGACGATTCCCCGAGATCTCCGAGGAACAGGGAGCTGAGACATCCGGTCGCGCAGGCACCGACGCCCTCGAACGCCATCGTCACGCTGGCGTCGTTGCCCGGCTCGACTCCCGCGAGCCGGGTGGTCGGCCAGAGAACCCGCCAACGGAGCTCGCCGAGCTCGCCGGCCAGTCCACGGGATGCCATCTCGACCACCGCGCCGCTGCCCTCGAGCTCGGCGACGACGTCCGTGCCGCGCTCGTCGGCCGGCCCGACGAGAACCCGCTGCACGCTGCCGACAACCGCAGCGAGCCCGCCGACATGGTCGAGGTCGAAATGGGTGAGCACGAGCAGGTCGATGCCCGCGACACCGAGTTCGTCGAGACATTGCCTGAGCGGCGCCGGCTCGGGCCCGGTATCGATGAGCGCGACCTGGGCGGCGCTGCGCACCAGCACGGCATCACCCTGGCCCACGTCGCACGCCGCGATCTGCCAGTGCGGCGGTCGACCGGCGAGCTGCGCCACGCGAGCACCGCCCGCCAGCCCCAGGTAGATCGCCCCGACCAGCGCGAGCGCGAGAACGGCGGCCCGAAATCGCAGTGCGGCCACGACGAGCATGCCGACCGCGCCCAGCGCCGCGACCTCGATCCAGCCCGGCGGCCACGGGAGCCGGGCGAGCGGGGCGTCGGCGAAGAAGTGCGCTACGCCTGCGATCCATGTCGACGGCAGCCAGGCGAGGTGGGCGAGGGCCGCCCCCACGGGCGGCACGGTCGCCAGCGCCACGCACGCCGCGAGCCCCACCACGGTGGCGACCGGCGCGGCGGGCGCGGCGAGCACGTTGGCGATGACGCCGTACGTCGGCAGCGACGCATCCAGCAGCAGGATGACCGGCTGGCACGCCAGCTGCGCGGCAATCGGAACCGCCACGACCAGGGCGATCCACCGGGGCAGCCAACGCTCGAGCGCGGTCGCGAGCGGACCGGCGAGCAGCAGCAGGCCCGCGGTTGCGAGAACCGACAGCACGAAGCCGTAACTGCGGGCAAGCCACGGGTCGACGACCAGGAGGCCGACGACTGCGAGCGCGAGCACCGCGATGCCGCGCACCGGACGACCGCGGGCCAGCGCCACCAGCACGAGCGCGGCCATCACGGCGGCGCGGAGCACGCTCGGCTCCGGAGTCACCAACACGACGAAGGCCAGCAGCACCACGACCGATACTGCGACCCGGAGCCAGCGCGGAATGCCGATCGCCCCACCTGCCAGCATCACCAGCCCGATCACCACCGCGCAGTTGGCCCCATCACACGGCGCTCTAGTCCAATGAGTCCGAGTGGCTTTGGGGCGGCCGTCTGACCGTCCAAGATGCAGGAGAGCCAGCACCCGGGAATAGAATCAACTCACGGTCGGCGGACGAGCCACGCCCGATATCCGAGGCCTCTCGAGATGGCAAGGTCGCTATCTCGAAAGGTCCCGAGTTTGACCCGTTCGACGTTCGCACCCAGTGACCTGGCAAAGCTCTCCACCATCGCTCGTGCGCCAGTGTTCGCGTCCTGAGTGGCCAGCGCGATACTGCGCTTTGGCTCCGCTTCTGCGGCAGCGGAAAGTAGGGCAGATCCCACGCCTCGCCGCTGCGCCCTAGGCGCTACGGCCACAACCTGGATGTAAAGCGGCTCTCCAATTGCCCGCCCAGGGTGCGAGATGCATAGCCCAACGTGCACACCGCCGACCTCCGCAAGGAAGACCGACTGACTCACAATGGTTTGAACGTTCTGGCTCACGGACTTGACAGTGATTGGTGAACACACGAGTTGCAGATCCCACATCTTGCGACCGTCCGAACCAACCGGCGATGCTGTCCGAATGGCGATTTGAGACGAGGAGATGCTCTCGAGACTCTGTTGCCACGCAGCAAGGGCTGGGTCCGCGCCCAAGGGGAAGGGAGAGTCGAACTCGCTGAACTCACCACCCATTAGAGATCAACCGTCCGAGTCGGTTCCGGGTGCCGACTCTACTTCGGGCGCGCTGCCCAGGTCGCGGTTCGCCAAGGTCGCAAAGAGTTCTTCATCGAGCGAGGTTGGCGTCCAAGGTGGCGTGCTCGTGAGGTGCGCGCGTAGAAGTTCCCGCAGCAGATCGACGGCTGTCGCCCCAGGCCCATACTCTTTACCGTTGACAGAGATTGTGGGCTTCTTCGGCACAGCCCCATGGACGATCTTCGACCGGTACCCATAGACAGTGGTTAGAACCTCGTAGGTAAGCGAAGGCTCCCACCCACGAGCCGACAGCGCGGTAGCCGCACGGATACCCATTCGATGCATGAGTTCGCTGTGTTGCTCGCCGAGAAGTGCTTCGATGCCGATGCATGCGTCGATGAGAATGTCATCAGCATTCGTGCGACGCGCGGTTTGAGCCAGGCGTCGGGAGGCCAGCTGAGCGCGCCGATCCGTGGTCGTCAACGCCGCGAAGATGTCAGGCAAAAGCTCGAGTGACTTCCCATCGATGACCTTCTGTTCCTTGAGCCAGCCACGGTCGTTGAGGCTCAGGGGGTATCGCTCGACAGTCGCTGCGCGGGAAATCGGCGGGAGGTCCATGACCCAGTCGTCATCGGCCCATCCGTCAGGGCGAATGCACACTTGGGCGTACCCCACGTCGAAGCCAGTGGCAATGGAGATTGCCTCGCACACCAGGTCCGCTTGATCAAGTCCGGGCGGCGCGTAGTGCATGCGAATCTGCCGAACTAGGGCTCCTTCTGAATTGTCGAAAGACCGATCGTGCAGAACGATCGCGTGAGTCGCCGCTGCGACCAGGTATGCGTTCACGTCAGCACCGTGAGATACCGCTCGCGCGATCTGAGTTTGCGACGACAGCGGCTCGATCGTTATGCCTTGAGCGACCTCTACGATGCCGTCCGCCTCCACGCGATGTAGAGCGATCGGGAAGAGCAAGTCACCTCGCAGCTCTTTGGCAAGGAGACCAGGCTCGATCTGGTCATAGATGCGACCCAGATTCTCGTCTCCCAAGTCGCCAAGCGCCGCTGCACGGCTAAGGAGTGCGCCTACCTTGTGGAGAGTGTCAAAGGACACCAGGCTTCTTCTCACCTGATCGTCATCAGTCTTGGAGGCGAGTCCGTTCAGTACGAGCCCAAGTTCAGGATCCTTGTAGATGAGGTCTATCAGTTCTTGGAGTTCCGGCACGTCCTGCGGGGCGACCTTGCAGAGCGGCCCCTTCTCTCGCCCAACGATGTGCTGCCAGTTCAGCGGAGCATCAGCGACGGCGGGCGTCTTCTTCGAGCGCACGGCCGCCGGCCACCCAGCCTCGTTCTCCTCGTACACGTAGACATCCTGGCGAGATGCGTAGCCACGATCCCCTTGGGTGACGTAGAAGTCTCGTGACTTCTGCGCCGCGGCGAGCATCGACCGCTTTAGCGTGGGATGGATCGACTCAGTCACAAGCTCATAGTATTTTGGCGCGCATCGGGATCGACCTCGATAGGCGCCGACACGGCTACTGAAATAGCTTTGTCGCATGACGCTAATCGCTGCGGTTGCCGACGATTCCGGGGTAACGATTGCCTCGGACACAAAAATCACGTTCGTTGACGACGCGCTTGCTTCAGCCCGCGTATTCACGCTCGCGCTCCCGAAAATCGTCCTGCTTCGCGACGATGTCGCCGTCGCGATTTCCGGCGAGCGTCCGACTGAACTCGTACGTCGCCTGATCGATCTCCGCAACGAAGAACTCGGTGAGATTGTGGGCAATCTTCGGACAGTCCCGGATGCTGGATTCATCGTCGTAGCACTCGGCGGGCCCTCGATCTGGACAGTAGGCGACGGCAGAGTGACATCCGTCCCAGCGGGCGAGCTCGCGCTTGAAGGCGATCCAGCCGCGTTCAGTGACTTCCGGCGGCTGTTCACAGCTTCTCTGGCAGTCGTGCCCCCGGGCGTTGCCCTAGTCGATGCGATGGACCACTTGACCGGACCCCTGGGCCAACATCCGAGTGTGGGAGGGTTCGATCTCGCCGCAGGAACGACGGATGGCGCACTTCGATTCCTGAGTCGCTCGACGACGATCGCCCCCAGAGCCGACGAACCAGCGCAGGTCATCATCGATGACCCTTCGACACTGCGCATTCGGGTCTCGCTGCCTGTCGGAGAGTCCCACTGGTATCAATCTCTCGTGCTTGCGGGACGGGGCAACACACCAGGCGCCATCGGAATCTACGTCGAACAAGCTGAACACGGCAGGTTGTTCACACACGATCGGCCCTATGAATCAATCGGCATCTCAGCGCCAACGGCGCGCGACTTCGTGCGTCTCGCGCTCGAGCATGGTCAGGAGCTCGAGCTTGTCAGCGGACCGCTACCGACCCTGTGAGGCCGGGCTCGGGACGCGGACCTAATTGACGCCCTCGGCTCAACACTTTGCGGGGTCAAACCCCCTCCGCCTGATCTCCATCCGCTCTCCAAGTCCGCCAAACTCCATCCGGAGCCTTGCTGTCGGCGGCGAGGTGCCCACCGACCTCAAACTCGCAGAGGCTTACACCACCCCGCGTCACGACACATGTACTCTCCGGGAGCGGGAGAAGCCTGAAGCGACGTTTTGACCGGCCTTGGTCCGGCATACACTGCGCGCGTCGATCGCGGATGGTTGAGGCTCGGCTCTCTGACCTGCAGCTACCGCTGTGAGGAAACCGGCTCTCAATCGGGGCGCTTCGCGCGGCCCGTTGCGTGTCGCCCCCGGTAGCTCTCGCTAAGTTCGATCTCGGACGTAATTCCTAGTCGTCGAGCGACGAGCCGAAGCACACTTCGGTGCGCTTTCTCACGACTGACATACGTAACTGCACGACCGCTCCAAACCAGCGACGCGTTGAGCAGGAACAACAGAAAAGCTTCGTCGAATGGCTGATATGGAACCGCACGCGGCGGAGGAACCGGCGAACCCTGCACCGGTGGTGCAAAGTACAAATCGGTGAGACTGACGCTCGCGTGGCTAAAGGAACTGAGAGCCCGGTAGTACACGTACGCGTCGGGGCCACCTGGGGAAAGGTCATCGCAAACAAGGTCGAACCGTCGCGTGCTGTCCATGGAACCGCGAAGCAAACTGCGGTCAGAATCGGAGACGCCAGACGCGCCCTCGCGGAAGGTCTCCGACACCGCACGTTGCAACGTCGACTGCAAGTTGGAGCGCTGCCGAACATGCTCGTCGACGAAGGCTTTGATCCCCTCGTCGCCTTCGCTCTGAATCAACCAGACCGACGTCAATGCGCACTCATAGGCCATGCGAACAAGAGGAATCGCGGCGTTCGACTGCTCAGAATCGAGCAGTAGACGGACAGCCGTTGCCGTCTCGCGGACATGTCGGGAGAGACCGATCACACTCTCCATACGGGCCAAGTCTCGCGACGTTATCGTCTTGCCCTTCCGCGCTTTGGGCTGGGAGATGGTCGACGGAGCACCCCACTCGTCCCAAGCGGCAACGAGTTCCTCGCAAATCTCGCGCAGTTCGAGCCGATCAGTCGTCACGTTTGAACGATAGTGCGACCTGCCTCCGTGCAAACCTAGTTGTCTCGCCGGCACCAATATCTTGTTCCCATGACCGCTCAAGCAGACGTTGACGATTGGGATGTTCCCGGAGACCTCAATGTGAACGACGCCATGACAGACAAGCTCTATGTTCTGCCGATGCGACGCGATGGCGACGGGCGACCAGCCTTCCACCCTGACTCGATGCTGCTGGTAAAGACTGCCGCGAGTGACGGAGTCGCAATTGACTACGCAGTTGGAGCGGAAGACCGTCGGTTCGTCGACCACTTCTCGGCCGGACCGGATGTGGTGGAGATCTGGCTCAGCTTGCTCGGCCCGATCACCGATGTCACCTTGTTCGCGCTGGGGTATGCGCTAAACGGCTTGCTGCGACGCAGAGGGGTCAAGGACAAAGACTTGGAGACCTCTGAGGTGAAGGTCGGCATCGCGCAGATCAATGCGAAGAGCGGAAAGATGAAAGGCGTCAAGATCTCGGGACCCAAGGGCGCCGTCATCGAGACCGTTCGCGAGCTTCGAGACAATCAGTGATCTACAGGTTGAAACTACTCGAGCATGGCCGCGTGCCTCCGGAAAGCGGTCCAGCACGACAGGCCTATCTGCTCGAGATCGGGCGTTCTGCTCTCGAGTTGGCAGAAGTCGAGCAAACTGACTTGCTTGCAGCCCTTGCGTTGACCCCGCCTTTCCCGATTCTCGACGTATCTGGAGACCACGAGGCGGATCTCTTGGCTGCTACGCGAATGCGAGCTGACTGGGACGAGTTGAAATCTCAACTTCCCGCGGAGGTGCTTGAAGCTCACGAACAGGCCGCCCGGCGGATGACGAAACTCGCTGTGGAAGCTCTCAACTTCCTCGAGGACACGGAGCTTGCAGACCGTGCTCATGCGCTCGTCGATAGTACGGCGTTGCTGAGTTCAGGTCTATACGGCTGCAAGCTATGGGTAGAAGATGGCGAAGTCTGGACCGACTGTCCGATTCGAATGTCCCATGTTCGTTGGGGTGTCTCACTTGAGATGACAACCGAATGGGGATGCTCAATCTGTAATGAACGATTCGATGTGTGCCCCCACGATCCATCAACGGAGTACGAGGTCACGACGACCCACGCGACCGGCTCCTGTTCGATCTGCCACGAGCATGAGTGCGAACACGAAGACGGCACCATAGTCGCTGTCAGGCCATTTCCAACAACCCTGTCGATTTCTTCCGGAGCAACCGCGATGGTTGCGCGACCCCGATACCCGCGGGCGCGCGCAACAGCGATGACGCTCGATATTCCAGCGGACACCCCCTTGTACCGGCAAGCAGAGGAGGGGGTGCTCTTCTGCGACCAGTGCCGCCAGTCGTGTGCGGGACTTCGAGAGCTCGATTGGGAGACTCCGCCACTCGGCTCATGACGTTCGGGCTCGCCACTCGAACATGGTCCGCTCCGCTGCCTGCCAAATTCCCCGCGCGCCTCGGAACGGCGCCGGCTGAACTCGAACCGTCATCACCGACCTGATGACCTTCCGCTTCGACGCGAGGTCCATCACGGCCCAGGCTCCGGCAACGTCACCTGACTCAACGAGATTGGTGACGACGGGAATCTCGGTGAGCGCGCGGAGGTGTCGCAAGTTCTCCTCGATCTGAGGCTGCACGAGTCGCTCCTGTGCGAGCAGCATGTCGGGGAGTTTCGACGCGAGGGCCAGTACACGAACGCGCTCGAGCCAGTCGTTCAGGTCGTCGATTTCCTCGAGTAGGCGCCTGCGATCTTCGGCCACGACTCCCCCGGTCTGCGGGAACGTATCGAGGAAGCCCGGCTGCGACAGTCGCGCCACGACCTGCTCTTCGACGATGAGGTCGAGGTGCTTCATCGAGATCGTCGTGTGGAGCGTCTCGCAGTTGTAGCTCAGGTAGCGAACAACCTCTGATTCGCCCCGCCGCTTCGTAGTGCGGCCGCTGCGCATGACTCCCCCGCAGACGCCGCACCGTGCGATGCCTGTCAGCAGGTAGCGAAGCTCCGGCCGCTCTTCTCGCGGCCGCGCAGCCTTGCGCAGTACGAGCTGCACGGCGGTCCAGTGCTCGATCGAGACGAGCGGCGGCCAATCGGCCGCACCAATGACCTCGCCACGGAACTGTCGAAGTCCCGCGTACCCCGGGGTCGACAGCATCTGCTTCACCGCCATCGGCGTCCAGCCCTCGCCAACGCGATGAGGCATTCGCTTCTCATTGCGCGGCGGAACGCCTCGGCCGTTCAGCCGCTTGGCTATCGCGTAGAGCGTGGCGCCGGCTGCGGCCAGGTCGTAGGCCTCCTGCACGATGGGCGCCGTATCTGGGTCGACGTCGACGCTGCGCAGTGCCCTTGTGCGTGGGTCGTAGTTGCGCAGGTAGCCGTAGAGGTTGCGGCCGTGCGGGCGGCCGGCGTTCGCGTTCGCCTCGACGGCCCGACGAATCCGCTCGCTGGTCCTCGCGACTTCATCCTCAGCGAGAAGCGCATCGAGGCCCGTACGAAATCGGTCATCGCGAGTCCCCAGGTCGTAGACCTTCCGCCCGTAGCCCCAGAGCACGCCAGCCTTGGCACATGCATCTCTGAGCTCGGCGTAGCCGGCGAGGTCTCGAGTGGCTCGGCTGCTCTCCCACGTAAGGAGGATGCCGATACGACCACCACCGATGAGGCGCAGCGCCTCGGCCCACTCGACGCGCTCGCGACGTGACGAGAAGCGACTTGCGGATCCGGTCTCCCTGATCACGCGGGCGACCTTCCAGCCCTCCTGCTCAGCCCACTTCACCCCGTCAGCGACCTGCTCCTCTACGGAGCGGCCGAAGCCGCTGCTGTCGTGAGAAACACGGGCGAAAATGAGGGCGTCGATGAGCAACTCCCTCGTTCGATTGGCGTGTCTTCGATCGTAGTGACGGGGAGTGACGAGCGGTACCTATAAGTCCGTGGACTTTTGAGTACCGCAAGTCAAATCTGGATGTATGGCAACGCGCGGTCCCCTCAACCAGAGAGTGGGCAAGAACCTCCGCGCGCTGCGCGTCTCACGCGGCATCTCCCAAGAGGCGCTGGCTCACGAACTCGAGTACGACCGGACGTACCTTGCCGGCATCGAGCGCGGCGAACGAAACCTCTCGCTCGACACGCTCTCGAAGCTCGCCGAGCAGCTGGGTGTGGACCCGGTGGAGCTGCTCGCCGGATAGCTTTGGCGTCTATCGAAGGCGCTCATATGCGGCATGCAAGCGCGCAGTGACGTCGAGCCCGAGGCCACGTGCCGTGCCCATTCTGAGCCGGTAGTCGCCGGAGGCCGCAAGCATCGAGTGCTCTTGCATCTCGGCTCGGGTCAGCTCTCGAGCGAAGATGATCCCGGATGTGTCGCGGTCCATCGAGATCACGACAGCGCTATCGAAATCAAAGTCCCCGAACGACCAGAATCGGGTGACACCTCGTGGCAACGACCGGACTTTCACCTGGATTCCACTGCCGTCCTGGAGCACTACGTCGACCGACTTGTTCGTAGGCGGAGAGAGCTGGCCGCCATAGGCATCCGCAACGACGCGTTCCATTAGCTCGCCTTCTAGCGAGGCGGCAGTCCTGATATGCCCGCGCTTCGTGATTTCGGCATTGATTGCGCTGCGCAGAGCGAGCAACTCAGCCAGCGGTGTGTCGGAGAGGTTGAGCCCGCTCATTTGCTGTCCATCTCGGCGTACGCGGTTCGAACGCGCTCGGTCACGTCGATGCCGGCGCGGACCACGTGGCGGGTGCGAATCGAGCGACTGTTCGTCAACTCGACATGACGGCCGAGCGTCTGGGTTTCCGTTTGCGATAGTTCTCGCGCCCACGCCACCTCGTAGGTCCGAACGTCGAGCACCATGAACACTGCGGCGTCGAAGTCGAAACTGCGGAAGGCGGAGAAGTCCGTGTCCTTGGTGCCCTCAACCAGTCGTGCTTTGACCTGAATCCGGCGGCCATCGGCATCGAGGATGTCGTAGCTCTTCATCGAGTTCATCTCGATGTGGCCACCATAGGCCCGCCACGCGATGTGCTCAGCAAGGTCCCCAAGCGGGGCGTTCCGTGTTCGGGTGATGCCCCGAGCTAGAAGCTCATCGAGCACGGCGACGTAAGCACTAAGCAGCTCCCTGACGCTCATGGTCGAGGTGTTGATACCCACGCGGCCCTCCCTGTCGTGCTTTCCATCCTGGCAGTGACCGAGGACGCACATCGGCTGGAGAGGCTCTCCGCTGCACCTGTGAATGGAGGCCTCGCGAGTTGCCCTTTTCGTGCAGAATCTCGGCATGTTCGAGGACGAGTCGCACCGCACGTGCCCGGAGTGTGGCGGGGACTGCACCCCCGAGATCCTCGAGGCGATGCGCGTAGCTTTTGCCTGCCCGACCCACGGTGTGCATACGGTGGTCGACCCTCTTGAAGGCCAGCGCTGACCTGGCCCTCGGTCTGGCCAAACACTCGGCCGCTAGGGAGTCCAAGCAGACTCGTCCACGCGCGGTCGCTTCGCGCCCTCGCTCTTCGTAGCGAGAGTGGGTCGAGCGTGCATTTGAAAGAAGTCGCGCCAACGCTGCCGAACTGCTTTGTCCACGATCGCGTCGCCAATCTGCAACGAGCTCCGGCCCGACTCAACGTCGATCGCGTTCCATCCTCCTTCAGATTCAGCGAACCGGTACGCGAGGTGGGCGAAGGCCGGATCGTTGTAGACCACACTCGCTTCGGCGCGGCTGCCGAACGCGACACCTGACACATCACTGACGGCACTGCCACTGGAGAATCGAGCGTCTCGGAACGCCAGGCGCAAGTCATCGACTGCGCCCTTGAGCGCCGTGGTCACCCGACGCTTTTGGTCGCTCGGGTAGATGGCTTCGACGTAGCTGAAGTCGACATGGATGCCATCGACGCGATGAATCACGAAGCCAATTGAGTCTGCAGAGACCGCCTGCCCGGGCGTGCCAATCATCTGCTCGATGGTGAAGTGGTCGACCCCCGGGCCGATCTTTTCGGCGGCGTGAGGGTGAATCGCGAGGATCTCGGTGAGCACTTCAATGTCGCTCGCGTTGGTGACACGAGCGCCCACCGCATAGCCGCTGGCGCGAAGAATTTGCAGGCACGCCTGTTCGGCAGCGAGCCGAGTTGGCCACTGCCGATTCGGTGTCACTACGGGAATCGCCATTGTTTCTCCCTCGACGTGGTGTGTTGAATTTCGCCGCTGCCTTTCGGCCGGAGACGGCGACCGAGTGCGTCCACCGGCAAGGTTTACACCGAGATCTGCCACCCCCGAACGGGGGCAAAACCCGCGCGGCGAGGATTACTCGACCGTGCGTAGGTCAACGCTAACCTCAAACGAACTCGGTATATAGCCTCGACGAGGAGTTGTTCTGAGCGCCACTACAGAAATCGACATCGACTGGCTAGTCGATGCCCTCAGCAGACTCGCGCGCGGTGACGAGGCGGGGTTCTCCCACCTACTCACTGCCCACGCGGAACCAGTCGTGCTGAAGGACTCGAAGACCACGGTTCGAACGCACTTCCTTGCGGTCGACGTCAATGGTCAGCCGGCGATGCAACAGCTCGCGAACTTGATGGCAGGCGCTCTCCTCGACTTCGCGATACCTCGATCTCGCATCAAGAGAGCATTTGCCGCCTTTCAAGAGACAGGCTCCACCGCAGCTATAAGCGCGCTGCACGCCGAAGCGCGCGAGCTGCTCGTGAAATCAGACACTTCAGGGGAAGGCGGAGAGCTGCTCCTCTTCCTCCTCATGGAAAGGGTCCTCGGGTACCCGCAGATTCTGTCGAAGATGCCGTTCAAGACCAACTCGGAGATGCACGTTCATGGTTCCGACGGCGTTCACGCACGGCTCAACGAGGACGGCGTACTTGATCTCTACTGGGGCGAGTCCAAGCTCTACACAGACAGTTCCAGCGCCTTCACCGATTGCTTCGCGAGCATCGCGCCGTTCCTGAAACCAGGTGAGTACGAGACGCGCAAGCGCGACCTACTGCTGGTGCGTGAACACCTCAACGTGGAGGACGAGCAGCTCGTGGCCCACTTGATCCGCTACTTCGACGAATCGAAGCCCGAGCACCTGAGCCTTCGCTGGAACGGTGTCTGCCTCGTCGGGTTTGACCTGACCGATTACCCGAACGTAGCCACTGCGGTCGAGGGAGAGATGGTCAAAATCTCGGCCCAGGTCGATCGGTGGCACAAGGCCGTGCTCAATCGAGTCACGGACAACGACCTGCTCGCCGTCACCATCGATGTCTTCTGCATTCCTGTTCCGTCTGTGATGGACTTGCGCAAGGCCGTTCGCGCGAAGGTGGGCAACACCTGATGGCCAACGCTGCGGCTGCAGCAGCGCTTGCGTCTGAGCAGTTCAAAGAGATTCTCTGGGCCCTTCGGCTGCGGGCGATCCACGCTGACTTGCCCGAGCTCGAAATGTCAGTGCCCATCCCCGACGTGAACTGGCCGTTCGCTCTGCTATGCGCGAGCGCCCTAACTTCAGAGACGACCGAAGCCGCTCAAATCGCGGTCCTCCGCGTCGCCTCGGGGTGTCTGCTCGACGACGACACGAGCCCCGAGGAACGAGCTGCAGCGACCGCGCTTCTGGAGCGCGACGGAAATGGCCTTGCAGTCCAACTCGCGAAGGAAGAAGGACTCTACGACTCCCAGTCCGACGACCTCCGGCCGATCGCGATTCAACTGGAAGTCATCAAGAGCAAGCTGCAACACTCCATCCCGCTCTCAACCGGCATCTCGCTGCCAGTCAATGGTTTCCAGAGCGAGCTCTGGGAGGACGCTAGCACCCATGACTGGCTTAGCGTCTCCGCTCCCACGTCGTCGGGCAAGTCTCGAATCATGCGCGAGTGGTTCCTTGAGCAGCTGAGAAGCAAAGCGGACTTCTCCGCCGTCTACCTTGTGCCGACACGCGCGCTGGTCGAGGAGGTATCCGCCAGCTTCCGCGAGTCAGTCGGGCCCGCCACGTCGGTCTTCATGATGCCTTGGGACAAGTCGATACACGACACACGGAGCCGAGTTCTTGTGATGACTCAGGAGCGTCTCCACCTCGTTCAGGTCGATAAGCCCGACTTTCGCGTCGATCTGCTGTTCGTGGATGAGGCGCAGGGGCTAGGCGCCGCTCACCGAGGCATCTTGCTCCAGCAAGTAATCGACCGCACTGTCGCGGCCAATCCGACCGCCCAGGTCCTCTTCGCGAGCCCGCTCAGTGACAACCCTGAACTGCTATTGGCAGGCGTCCCGGGCAGTGCAAGTAGCACTGCCATGACCTCCGAGACGGTTACCGTCAATCAGAACATCCTCCGTGTGGAACCTGCTTATCGTGACCGATCTACTCGGATCGTGGAACTCGTTCACAGTGGAGAAGGTGCCCCAATCGGGTCGATCACGCTTCCAGATCGACCCTCCGGCGTTCGCGCGATCATCGCGGCTGTGGCACACACGCTGGGCACCAAGGGCGGCAACATTATCTACGCCAACAACCCAAACGAAGCAGAGGAGTACGCCGACAAGCTCTGCGGCCGACTCGGCACGCCTGCGAAACAACTCGACGCCGAGATCGTGGAGTTGCAGGCGCTTATTAAGACTGCTGTACATCCAAACTACGCCCTCATCAACGCGCTGAAGTTCGGCGTCGCCTTCCACTACGGCAACATGCCGCTTGCAGTCCGGGCAGAAATCGAGCGTCTCTTCGAGGAAGACAAGATCTCGTACCTGGTCTGCACGTCGACCCTTCTCGAGGGTGTCAACCTGCCATGCAAGAACATCTTCATCCGGGCGCCGAAGAAGGGCCTCGGCAACCCGATGAGCGAACTCGACTTCTGGAACCTCGCCGGTCGAGCCGGCCGATGGGGCAAGGAGTTTCAGGGCAATGTGATTTGCATCGATACGTCCGTACCGGATGCCTGGGAACACGTGCCGGCGGTGCGCGGCAGGTTCGCGCTGAAGCGTGCGGTTCCGTCAGGGTTGAGCGACGCGACAGGCCTACTCGAGTACCTCGAGACTGCGGATTCAGCCGTCGACGCGAACCCTGACGGAGAGAATCTGTTCAGCTACCTTGCGGCGCGGCGCGTCGGCGGCAGCTCCCTCGACATCGAGCTGGCATCTGCTTCCAGCCCGGAAGTCCGCGACTACATTCGTGAACGAGTTGACAGTGCGATCGAATCGTTCGAACTGCCGAAGTACCTCATCCCGAAGCATGCGGGAATCTCTCCAATCGCGATGACGCGGCTGCTCAAGAACTTCCGCCAGAGCGGTCTGACGCCCAAGGCCCTCACCATTCCCAAGCCCGAAACATCGGTCAAGGAACGCTACAAGAACGTCTATGTGCGCCTCGGCGCCACCATGACCTCAGCATTTGGACAACCCCCCGCTGAAGGCGACGATAAGAGGAAGTGGCAGATCGCCGCCCTCGTGATCAACTGGATGAAGGGCATGCCGCTCGCGCGACTCATCGAGCAACGCGTGAGCGAGAGGACTGCTCTGCCGAAGGCGATCCGCGACGTGATGAGCGATATAGAAACCGTGGTCCGATTCCAGTCGGCCAAATATCTCGCTTGCTACAACGATGTGCTCGCGAGCTTCGCTGAGCAGCAAGGAGCAACCGACGCAGTTCCAGCCTTTGACGTCACGATGATGCTCGAGCTAGGCGTTTCGCGGCCCAGCCAGGTGGCTCTGATGTCCCTGGGCCTCTCCCGAACCGCAACGCTGGCAATCTCCCACCTCATCGGTCCAGACGAGTGGACGACGCAAGAAGCTCTCGTGTGGCTCAGGGGAACGAACTTTGCAGCGGTCGACGTACCTGCGGCACTCAGGAAGGAAATCGAGGGCATCGCCGGAGCAGGCTAGCCAACTCCACCGCACACTGCGACTCAGTCACGAAATCTAACCGATCTCATCCTCGCTGATTCCGCTCACTGCGACGGGAATCGCACCGGAGAAGTCAGAGTCAGGCATGAGGTTCAGCAGCGCGGGCGCCCACTCGAAGAACCGCTCCCCTGAGGGCGCGGTCATCGTGAAGCTGGACCGCCCATCAACAGTCCCCACATACTCGGCGGTCATGTCCGGATGCCAGAGCATGCTCCGCGGGACCGGGACCTTCGTGCCACCAATTTCGAGAGTCGACGCCGCACTCATGATGGACCGGGGCGGCTCCTCTACGTCGCGAGTGACGGTGAGCGGCCGACGATTGGCACGGATGAGCTTGCCCTCGTGCAGAAGCCTCGCGCGCCTCAATGACACGCGGTGAGCATCCGAGAACCCCGAGTTGCACTCGTCGTATGTCTCTCCGGTCAGCCGCTCGATAGTGACGATGTCTCCCAGCACTTCCTCGAGCACCTCGTGCTGCCGCGCCTCGCGGGGAGTCAGGGTAAACCCCGTGAGCTCAAAGAGTTGGACGTCGTTGACTCCGAACACGACCGCCGCCGCCTGATCCATCTGGAGCCACAACCTATGCGCCGCCCACGCCAGCTCGTTCGAGCCTGAGAGGGCCCGGAGGTTGTCGAATTGCCCGCCCACAAACTTGTCGCCGTCGTAGTCCAATCCGAACTCAAAGACGAAACAGCCCCCGACGAGAACGTGCCACTCGCGTGTGTCACTCTCGAGACTCCGCCGGACGACCGCACCGTCGTACTCAGCCAGAATCTCTCCGTCGTCCTTGCGGAGGGTCACGCCAACACGATTGGTGGGACTTTGTCGGAGCATCTCCGTCACGGTGTAGGGCTTCCACTCGTCCGACCAGCCTCGAGTCAGCCGCAGGTCCGGTGGCGTGGTCCCAACCTCAGCCACGTACGCGCGCGTCTCGCGCACCAGTTGGCTCTTACCTACCACTACGTCAGCGGTCCGCGCCTGCGGGTCGAGGTCAATGAGCCCAGCATCGGCCATTGATTCGACGAGTTCCAGGGTCGCGAGAGTGAGGATCGTCAGGTGAGCGAAGTTGCGGACGGCGGCGGCGTACCGCTCGACCATCGGGAACACGAGCGCTGCCTTCTTCGCCCCTGTGGCGTCAGCATGTACCAGGTCGGCATACAGCCACGCCGCAGCGAGCTGGGTATCTGATACGAAGTCGGTGGCTTCCGTACCGTCGGCCTTGCTCTGTTGCACCGAGAAGGCTTGAACCTGACTGCCCTGAATCTCAGTGTCGGCCCACGCATCGCGAAGCGCTGTGATCCGGTCCTGATACTCGGCCGATTGAACTGACTCGAGCGCAGCGAAAACCTTGACGAAGTAGATCGGCTCACTGCGAACCGTTAGCGGACGCAACCGCGCGGCGAGCGACTCGAATGCTTCCTCATCGTCGGGAAGCTCCTGCACCATCGTCATCTTCCCGGTCATGTCGAGGGTCCCCTTGAACGTGCCGGACGCGTGGCTCCTCAGCTTGGCGCGGTCCTGAACAAGCGAATGTGCCGCGATACGACGAGCCCGGAGCACAAACCTGCTCAGCACATCGGTCGTCATGCATCAAGTCTGGCCTTGTTTTGCCAGAGCAGCTCGACGAGCGACCGGCCGAGATCCACCGGCCGGACCTGAGTAGCCGGAACCCCTGTATGCCACTCGGCGAGCGGCAATGAGATTCCGTGCTCGGAACATGAAGATTTTCGATCTGCCGGGCCCAGAACGTTCAGGGGCGTCGGCCGCTCAACTCACAAGCGATGCTGGTGATTTGCTTGTGAGATCCGCACCCCGCAGCGTGACATCTCCACGGTCGTACAACTACCGCGGATTCTTCGGTAGTTGCTGCCTCCGCGGACGAACGCACAAGGGAACTTTGCGGGTTGTACCGCGGTGAACTGACCGGGATCACCGGGTAGTTCGTCGCGGCGAGACCAACCTGTGCGGGATTCGCACAAGTTCGGTCGCTCCTGACCTTGGAAACGGGGCATAACTCTGGTGGAAGGCGGCATCTCGCGCTGCTCGGAGATCCCGAGCAGCGCGAGTTGGACGATACGATCAGCCAGACCCCGGCACGGGGCGGTCACTCATACGGAATAACGCAGTTCGCCCCCGAGACTGCGGTGAGGTGGCTGAGCGAACTGGCCTTCATCGCGGAGTCCAGGTCGTCACTGACCGCGCTGTCGTCGCCGATCGCGAGCCCACCGAGCAGGTCACCGCCGTCGCCCGGCAGGTCCCGCGCATAGCTCACGAGACGCTCGCGCAGGGCGTCTGCCCAGCCGAGGTACCAGGGCGGCCCGCCCTGCAGTTGCGGCGCCCCCGAGGCGAAGAGCAGATAGGCGCGATCGTCGCCCGCATCAGCGGGCTGCACCGTGCCACTGAGGGCGACCGTCGACCCGAGCGGGATCCGGTGGTTCGACGGCTCCGCGAACACCAGCACCGGAACCGACCCGATGCTCGCCTCGAACCGCGACTGGCTCGGGTTGATCGTCTCGGTGGTGATGACCGAGACGCCGCCGGAGACGTCGGCGCTCCCGAGGTGCCGACCCGGCTCGTGAAGGGCGACCGAGGTGAGGCACAGTGCGATCGCTCCCGCCGCCAGGGCGATGCGCGGTGCGAAATACACGAGCGCACCCGCGGCCAACCACGACACGACCACCGCGGTGACGGCGACCCCGGGCATCCCGATCACGATCGCCGTCGCGAGCCACCCGCACGCCGCCGGAACGGCCAGACGCAGGTCGGTGGCATTCCGGGTCTCTCCCCCGGGAATGGGCGTCACACGGTCACCAGGTCGCGGAGCGCCTCGAGAGTCTTGTCGCCGATGCCGGTGACTGCGAGAAGATCGTCGACCGATGTGAACGGCCCGCTCGACTCGCGCCACTGGATGATGCGATCGGCCATGGCGGGGCCCACCCCCGGCAGCGTGTCGAGATCGGCGGGATCGGCAGTATTCAGGTTGATCTTGCCCGACAGCGTGGTTCCAGACGTGGCGGGTGGGGTCGCCCCGATGACCGGGACCACGATCTGCTCGCCGTCGACCACGAATCGCGCGAGATTCAACTGCGCCTGGTCGGCGGTGTCGAGGAAGCCGCCTGCGGCGGCGACGGCATCCACCGCGCGGTCGCCATCGCTGAGTTCGTAGAGCCCGGGCTGTTGCACTGCTCCCAGGATGTGCACGAAGATCGCCGCACCGGTCGACGCGGGAGCGGATGCCTCGGGGCTCGGCCGCGTGACAACCTCCGTCGCGCCGTGGTCGCCGAACATCGACACCAGCACCGCACACCCGAGCCCCACGAGCACGAGCACCACGACGGCGCCGACCTTCACCCGGGTGTCCACCCCGGCAAAGCTACGTCGGGCGCCCGCTGAGAGCGCCCGAGCGCCAGGGGCCGTGGACTACGCCGGCTTGGTCGCGATGTTGACGAGCCGCGGGGCCCGCACGATCACGTTCACGATCTCCCGGTCGCCCACGGCGCGTGCGACGGCAGCGGAGGCGCGAGCCAGGGCCTCCAGCTCGTCGCCGGAGATCTTGGCACCCACCTCGAGCCGGTCGCGCACCTTGCCGTCGACCTGCACGATCGCTGTGACCGACTCCTGCACCAGCAGCGTTGGGTCGGCCTTCCGCCAGCCGGCGAGGGCGACGGTCGGCTGGTAGCCGAGCTTCTCCCACATCTCCTCCGCGGTGTACGGCGCGAACATACTGAGCGCGATCGTGATCACCTCGGCGGCCTCGCGCACCGCGGCATCACCCGGGCCCGCGCCGCTGTCGATCACCTTGCGGGTCGCGTTCGTGAGCTCCATGATGCGGGCGACGAGCACGTTGAACTTGAGGGTCTCGGCGAGCCCAGGACCGTCGGCGAGAAAGCGGTGGGTCTGACGCCGCAGCGCGAGGTCGCCCGTCTTCCACTCGATCTCGGGCGCGCTCGTCACGTCGCTGGCCACGCGGAAGGCGCGCGCCAGGAACTTGGCCGAGGCGGCCGGCGAGACATCCTCCCAGTTGATGTTGTCGGTGGGCGGGCCCGCGAAGGCGAGGGTCAGTCGCAGCGCGTCGGCACCGTGCGCATCGACCTCGGCGGTGAACGTGGTGCCCTTCGGGCTGCGTTTGGACATCTTCTTGCCCTCGGAGAGCACCATTCCCTGGTTCAGCAGCGCGCTGAACGGTTCGGTGAAGCTCACGTAGCCGAGGTCGAAGAGCACCTTGGTGATGAAACGCGCGTACAGCAGGTGCAGGATGGCGTGCTCCACGCCACCCACGTACTGGTCGACGGGCAGCCACTTCTCGGCCTCCGAGAGGTCGAACGCCTTGGTGTCATCGTTCGGCGACAGGAAGCGCAGGAAGTACCACGAGCTGTCGACGAAGGTATCCATGGTGTCGGCGTCGCGCTTGGCGGGGCTGCCGTCACGCGGGTCGGGCACGTTCACCCAATCGCTCGCGGCGCTGAGCGGCGACTCCCCGCGAGGCTTCAGGTCGAGGCCCTCGGTGGGCGGCAGCACGACCGGGAGTTGGTCCTCGGGAACCGGGATCAGCGCACCGTCGGAACCGTGGATGATCGGGATCGGGGTACCCCAGAAGCGCTGCCGGCTGATCAGCCAGTCCCGCAAGCGGTAGGTCTTGGCCGCGCGGCCGGTGCCCGCCTTCTCGAGTTGCTCGATGATCTTCTTGATCGCGTTGCTCTTGCTCAGGCCGTCGAGGGTGCCCGAGTTGATCATCCGGCCGTCGCCCAGCAGGGCCTTACCCGTCGAGGCGGGGTCGAGCGGCGGGAGGTCGTCGGGCAGGATCGCCTGGCCGTTCTCGTCGACCTCGAGCGTCGGGATCGACCCGGTGACCGCGGCGTTGGTGTCGAGCACCACGCGAACGGGCAGCCCGAACTTGCGGGCAAAATCGAGGTCGCGCTGGTCGTGGGCGGGGACGGCCATCACGGCGCCGTGGCCGTAGTCGGCCAGCACGTAGTCGGCCACCCAGATGGGGATCCGCTCCCCCGTCGCAGGGTTGACCGCGAAGCGTTCCAGCGGGATGCCGGTCTTCTCCCGGGTCGCATCCTGGCGCTCGATCTCGGTGTTCTTCTGGGCCTGGGCGAGGTAGCTGGCGAACGCCGCCTGCACCTCCGGCGTCGATCCGGCCGCCAGTTCGGCCGCCAGATCGGAGTCGGGGGCGACGACCATGAAGGTGACGCCGTACAGCGTGTCTGGACGGGTGGTGAAGACGGTCACCTTGCGGTCGAAGCCGTCGATGGCGAAGTCGACGTCTGCGCCGATCGACCGACCGATCCAGTTGCGCTGCATCGCCAGCACCTTGGGCGGCCAGGTGCCCTCAAGCTGGTTCAGGTCATCGAGCAGCCGATCGGCGTAATCGGTGATCTTGAAGTACCACTGGGTGAGCTTCTTCTTCACGACGACCGCGCCGGAACGTTCGGACGTGCCATCCGGAAGCACCTGCTCGTTGGCAAGCACGGTCTGGTCCACCGGATCCCAGTTGACCCAGCTCTCCTTGCGGTAGGCCAGGCCCTTCTCGTAGAGCTTGAGGAACAGCCACTGGTTCCACTTGTAGTACTCGGGGTCGCTGGTGTGCAGCTCGCGAGTCCAGTCGAATGAGACGCCGTACCGGCCGAAGTTCTGCTTCTGCTCGGCGATGTTGTCGTACGTCCAGCCGACCGGGTTGACCCCGCGCTCGATGGCAGCGTTCTCGGCGGGCAGGCCGAACGAGTCCCAGCCGATCGGGTGCAGCACGTTGAACCCGCGCAGGCGCCAGTAGCGCGCAACGATGTCGCCGAACGCGAAGGCCTCCGCGTGGCCCATGTGCAGTTGCCCCGAGGGGTAGGGGAACATGTCGAGGATGTACTTGCGCGGCCGGTTGTCGCCGGGGGTGTCGGTGGCGAACGGGTTCATCCGCTTCCAGGTGTCGTTCCACTTGTCCTGGATCGCGGCGATGTCGTAACCGTGGGAGTCGTCACGCTCGTCAGCGTGCGTCTCGGTCGTGTCTCGCGGGTCAGTCACGGAGGGCTCTCGATTCATCGGTGGGAACAACCCGACCAAGATTACCGGTCGCTCGCCGCTCAGCCCCGACCGCGGGGTGGGGAGGCGCCGAGTACGGCGAGCAGGGCCGCGGCCTTCAGCTTGGCCTCGGCGAGCTCGTCGCCCGGCACCGACAGGGCGGTGATTCCCCCGCCCGTGCCGACTGTCGAACCCGCCGGGTCGATGACGATGGACCGGATGACCATGGCGAGGTCAACCGAGCCGTCGAACCCGAGGTACCCGAATGCACCGGAATACACCCCGCGCGCGCGGTTCTCCAGCCGCTCGAGAATGCGGGCCGCCGAGAACTTCGGCGCCCCGGTCATGGATCCGGCGGGAAAGCATGCGGCGATGGCGTCGATGCCGGTGAGCCCGGGGCGCAGGATGCCGCGAACCGTGCTGACCAGCTGGTGCACCTGGGCGTAACTCTCGACGGCGAGCAGGCTGGTCACCTCGACCGAGCCGGCGAGGCTCACCCGCGCCAGGTCGTTGCGCATCAGGTCGACGATCATCACGTTCTCCGCGCGCTCCTTGGCGCTGCCCTCCAGCTCCGAGCGCTCGAGCCAGTCCCGCGCCTCGGTGCTGCCCCGGGGTCGGGTGCCCTTGATCGGACTCGTGGTGACGACCCCGTCGGGCGACACGGAGAGAAACTGCTCCGGGCTGGCACTCAGCAGCGACACAGCCCCGGCGCGGATCAGGGCTCCGTGATGGGTGGGGCTGGATTGCCGGAGCCGGAGGTAGGTGGCAACCGGGTCGGGCGAGACGGCGACGGATGCCTCGGTGGTCAGGCACAACTGGTACGCATCACCCTCGGTGATCGCGCGCTGGCACTCCGCGATCATCGCCAGGTACTCGTCGTCCGAGTAGGCCCACGTGGCGACGAGGGGCGGTGCGTCGTCATCGTCTGTCGCGGACACAGGCTCCGCCGCCTGGAGCGCTCGTTCGACGATGGTCCGCCACTTCTCGAACTCGTCCAAGCCGGCGTCACCGATGGCGAGCAGGGTGACCGTTCGGGTGGCGTGATCGAACGCGAGCGCCCGTTCAACCCGGAGCCACGCGGCCTCTGGGTACCGTGACCCGTGTGCGACGTCGACGCCCATCGTCTCGGCTCGCAGCTCGTAACCGAGCCACCCGACATACCCGAGGGCCGCGTCGGCGTCAGCCCCGTCATCCGTCGCCGCGCGAAGCCAGTCGAGAACTGGGCCGTCGAATTCGGTGGTGACGGCCGAGGCGAGGCCGAGATAGCTCGTGCCCGTGGTGGCGTCCGGTCCACTGTCCAGCCAGAACGCCTCATCGGAGTTTCCGCACACCGCGGCGTAGGCCGCCGCCGGATCGACCCACCGGCCGAGCGGAGCCCTCAGTACCCGGTGGCGCATACCCTAAGCCTATGAGTGTCACGGCGATCTCCCGGTGGCACGACGGCGCCCTGCACCCCGTCGAGCACTGCGATCTCACAACCACCCCGATCGTGGTCGCCGATTCGTGGTTGGTCACCGACGGCTCGGCCCTCGCGATCGGGCTGCATCGAGCCCGGTTCCTGGCGTCCGCTCCTGATGCCGAACGGTTCTGGGATGCCGCGATCGAGGCCATCCCCCGCGCCGGGAGCTGGTTTCCCCGCGTCGAGTCGCACAGCGACGGGCGCCTGGTGTTCCGGCTGCGATCGGCGCCCGAACCGAAGCGCGCCGCGGTGCTCGCGACCTGGGGCGGCCCGGACCCCCGCACCGTTCCCTCGGTCAAGGGCCCGGACCTGGAGGCGATGCTGCGTATCCGCACCGCCGTCCAGGCGGTCGGAGCCGATGAGGCCGTGATCACCTCACCCGAGGGGTACGTGATCGAGGGCGCGTACAGCGCGCTGCTGTGGTGGCGCGGCGACATCCTGTGCGGGCCGCCCGAGTGGCTTGACCGCGTCGACAGCGTGACTGCCCGAAGCATCCTCACCCTCGCTGCCGCGCTCGGCCGCGACACGCACGAGGAGGCGCTAACCCCGGCCGAGCTCGATGGCACCGAGCTCTGGGCGGTCAACGCCCTGCACGGAGCCCGCATCGTCACCCGCTGGATCGACGGGCCGGAGCTCGCCGAGAAGCCGGGTCGACTGGAGCAGTGGAGAACCAGACTGGCCGCTCTCAGGCGGCCCCTCTAGGCTCTGGATCGTGCACGACGTCGCCCTGATGGCAATCGCCGCCGCCAACCCGGTTGAGTGGTTCGGCGGCCTGCTGAACGGTGCTCTGAGTTGGATTCTCACCACCGTGCAACTCGTGGACCCGGTGCTGCGCACGATCCTCGCCGGCATCGGCATCATGCTGGAGACGTCGGTGCTCGTGGGCCTCATCGTTCCGGGCGACACGATCGTCATCGTGGCGGCCACGGCGGTCGACAGCACGCTGGAGTACTTCGCGCTTGCCCTGGCCGTCATCGTCGGTGCGCTCACCGGCGAGAGCATCGGGTTCGCCCTTGGGCGGCTCTTCGGCCCACCCATCCGGGCCTCCCGCCTCGGTCGGCGGCTGGGCGAACGCAACTGGGTGCGGGCGGAGAACTACCTGAAGCGCCGCGGCGGCCCTGCCGTTTTCGTCTCCCGCTTCCTGCCGGTGCTGCACTCGCTCATCCCGATCACCGTAGGGATGAGTGCGATGAGTTACCGCACGTTCATCGCCTGGACGGCTCCCGCGAGCGCGATCTGGAGCTTCGCCTATGTATCGGTAGGAACATTTGCGGCCGGAAGCTTCGAGGCGCATCTCGATCAGCTGCACTACGCCGGGTACCTCTTCGTCGGCATCATCGCGGTGTTCGCCATCGGGACGGTGGTGGTGAAGAAGCTTCTGGAACGGTCGCAGGCTCGCCACATGGACCAGAAGGACGAGGCCACGGGCGATACCGACGACATCGTTCCGGAAGCCTGACCCCGAGCGCTGACCCCCGTGCCACGCACGAGGGGCGGTTGCCTCAGCACCCGCCCCTCGCTGGCCCTCGCCCGACGTCTAGTCGAGGAAGCCCTTCTCTGTGAGCCAGCCTTCAGCGACCTGCGCCGCAGACGGCTTGTCGTCGCCCGCGCTCTGCTCGTTGAGGTCGAGCAGGTCGTCGGTCGTCAGTTCGGCAGACACCGAATTGAGCAGCTCGGTCAGCTCGTCGGTGACGAACGCGGTGTTCAGCACGGGAACAACGTTCTGCGCGGCGAACAGGTTCTTGTCGTCTTCGAGCACGACCAGGTTGTTCTGCTTGATCGACGGAGTGGTCGTGTAGATGTCGGCCACCTGGATGTTGTTCGCGAGCAGGTCGCTCAGGGTGCCGGGGCCGCCGTAGTCGTCGATGGCCTTGAACTGGAAGCCCTCGAACCCGTAGGTCGAGGCGAGCCCGTCGCGCCAGCGCGCCTCGAACTCGGTGTTGGCTCCCAGGGTGATCGACGCCGAGAGCGGCGCGAGATCACCGATCGTCGTCAGGTTGTTGGCGGCAGCGAACTCAGGGGTCACCACCAGTGCGTCTGAGTCGGTGGCTTCGGCCGGGTCGAGCGCGCTCAGGTCGAGCGGCTCGAGTGCGGCCGGCAGCGCGGCGACGATGTCGTCGAGCGAGGTGGCGGTGGCGTCGGGGTCTGCTCCGTACAGCAGGTTGCCCGCGTAGTCCGGAATGAGGTCGATCGACCCGTCCTGCAGCGCGGGGATGAACGTCTCGCGAGAGCCGATACCCTCCGCGTAGTCGATGTCGTACCCGTTGGCCGCGAGAACCTGGCCGTAGATCTGGGCGAGGATGTCGCTCTCGGCGAATCCCTGCGAACCGATTGTCAGTGCGGTGACATCGTCGGGCGCGCCCGACTCTCCTGAGCTGAGCGGATCGCCTGAGCTGCAGGCCGCGAGTGACGCGACCAGCCCCAGTGCGACCACGCCTGCTGCGGCGCGACCTCTCGAGAATGTGAACATGGTGCCTATCCTTCCCTGGTGGAAACCCGGAGCTTCTGCTGGCGGGCGGTTGTTCTGGTGGGCCTGGCCGAGCCCCGGGATACTCCGCGGGGGACGACAAGTTTCTGGGTGATCGCGAGGAGACCGTCGATCGCCAACGCGAGCGCGATGACCAGGATCGCGCCCACGATGGTGAGCTCGTAGTTGCGAAGCGCCAACCCCTCGATGAGGAACCGGCCGAGACCGCCGAGGGCGATGTAGCCCGCAATCGTCGCCGTCGCGATGACCTGGAGGGTGCCGGAGCGGATCCCGCCGATGATCAACGGCAGGCCGAGGGGTATCTCGACTCGGGTGAGGATCTGCCACTCCGACATGCCCGTCGCCCGCGCCGCGTCGATCGTCGCGCGGTCGATGGACTCGAGACCCGAGTAGATGCCGGCGAGTACCGGTGGGACGGCGAGCACGACGAGTACGAACACCAGCGGCCACAGTCCGAGCCCGGTGAACAGGATGACGAACAGGACGAGACCGAAGGTGGGCAGCGCCCGCGCTGCGCTGGTGATGGCGATCACCGCGTTTCGGCCACGGCCGGTGTGGCCGATGTAGAGGCCGAGCGGCAGGGCGATGAGCAGCGCGATCGCCATGCTGAGACCGGTGTACGCCAGGTGCAGGCCGAGCCGTTCGCCGATGCCGTTCGGCCCCACGAAGTTGGCGGGATCGGCGATGTACTGAAGCGCCTCGAGCACGAAGTTCACCGCGTCACCTCCGCGGTGACGGCGGCCGCTCGCGCGCGGCGACGGGTGCGCACGTGCGCCCAGGGCAGCAGGATCCGGCCCAGTAAGACGAGCACGAGATCGAACAGCACAGCGAGGAGCAGGATCGCGATGATTCCGATCAGCACCTGCTCCGGGAAGTCTCGTTGGTACCCGTTCGTGAACAGGTACCCGAGGCCGCCGTTACCGATGATCGCGCCGACGCTCAGGAGGCTGATGGTGCTCACCGACACCACCCGGAGGTTGGCCAGCAGCACCGGCCCCGCGAGCGGCAGCTGCACCGTGAAGAACCGGCTGGCCCGGGAGCTGCCCACTGCGGTAGCCGAATCGAGGACATCCGGGGAGACGGAGGCGAAGGCATCCGCGGCCCCGCGCACCATGATGGCGACCGCGTAGATGGCCAGCGCGACCACGACGTTGGTCGGGTCGAGGATCTTGGTGCCGAGCACGAGGGGCAGCACGAGGAAGAGCGCAAGCGACGGGATCGTGAACGCGATACTGCCGACCGACAGCAGTACCGTGCGCGCGATGCGGTACCGGTAGGCGAGCCAGCCGAGGGGAATCGATGCTGCGAAACCAACCACGATCGGGATCGCGCTCAGCCTCGCGTGTTCAAACGTGAGACCGGCCACCAGACCGAGGTTGTTCCACAGCCAGATCATCAGGCGTCGCCCGCCTGATCGGTCTTGTTCGAGATGCTGCGGGACTTCGGGGACGGGTTGGCGACGGCGAGTTGACCGTCGGGCGCGGAGATCACGCCGACGGGGTAGCCGCCCGCGTCGACGAGCACGCGGTCGTCACCGTGGGCCGGTCGCGCCGAGCTGACGGTGAGTCTGCGCTTGCCGCGGTCGGCGCCGATGAAGCTCGCGACGAAGTCGGTCGCCGGGTTGGCCAGGATCTCTTCGGCCGTGCCCACCTGCGCGATGTGCGCGCCCTTCTCGAGGATGACGACCTGGTCGCCCAGCAGGAAGGCCTCGTCGATGTCGTGGGTGACGAAGACGATCGTCTTGTCGAGGTCACGCTGCAACCGGATCGTCTCCTGCTGCAGTTCAGCGCGCACGATCGGGTCGACCGCGCCGAACGGCTCATCCATCAACAGGATGTTCGGATTGGCGGCGAGCCCGCGGGCCACACCGACGCGCTGCTGCTGGCCGCCGGAGAGCTGGCCCGGATAGCGGCCAGCTACGTCGCGGTCGAGGCCCACCGTGTCGAGCAGCTCCAGGGCCTGCTCACGGGCGACCTTCTTGGGAACCCCGTTGAGCACCGGCACTGTTGCGACGTTGTCGATCACCTTGAAGTGCGGCAGCAGCCCGGAGTTCTGCATGACGTACCCGATGCTGCGACGCAGGGCGACCGGATTGCGATCCAGGATGCTCTCGCCGTCGATCTCGATGCTGCCGGAGCTCGGCTCCACCATGCGGTTGATCATGCGCAGCAGCGTCGTCTTCCCGCAGCCGGAGGAGCCCACGAGCACCGTCGTCTTGCGGGAGGGGATGACCAGGTTGAAGTCATCGACGGCCACGGTGCCATCGGGGAACTGCTTGGTTACCGACCGGAACTCGATCATCGTCGTGCGGCTCATTCCTCGTGCGGCAGCACGGATCGACACTTGCCAGTCATGCCAGCTAAACAGTATTCGGAGCCACTGTCATACCCGGTTGCGGAAAGTTACGCGCAGAGCAAGCTATTACCGGGAGAGTGGACCGAAATGCGCGGTGAGCCACGGGTAGACGATGTCGCGGCCCGCCTGCAGGAACGTGACGTCGCCCTTCGGGTCGCGGGCGAACGCGCGCGCGGCCACCGCGTCGGCGATCTCGATGGCCAGCTCGAAGTGGAACCTGGCCTCTTCGGTATCGGGGATGTCGAAGCGCGCGATGAGCGCATCGAACAGGTGCTCGGCGATGATCGAGTTGTACGTGCGCTCGTTCGCGGCGGGGCGCAGGTCGATGACGTCGCCCACACGCAGCCCGCGGAAGCCGGGCTCGGTCGCGAATGCCTCGATGAGCACCGTGAACGCAGCGTCGAGGGCCTCAGGCCAGCGTTCGTGACGAACGTCGGCGATCTCGTCGGCGGATCGGGTGAGTACCCGTTCGAGATTGCGAGCACCGAGCGCCTGCAGCAGCGCGATGCGGTCGGGGAAGTACCGGTACACCGTCCCGATCGAGGCGCCCGCCCGCTCGGCGACCATCGCGGTGGTCAACCGCTCGAAACCGATCTCGTCGACGATGGCGGCAGCGGCGTCGAGAAGGGCGGTGAGTCGAGCCGTGCTTCTGGCCTGCACCGGCTCATTGCGCAAGGTCGCCCGCGCTTCTGGCATCAGGTCTACGACTTCGCGCATGGCCCCTCCAATGTTGCGTTGCCACACTCTAGCGCGGCCGGCCCCAGCCACCTATGGAGGTTTCCCGAGAGTGTGGATGCCCGGCTGCCACACCCGCACCGGTGAGGAAGAACCGGGGCGAGTAGTCCAGACTGGGGGTATGGCTCGATCCGGCACCACCGACGCCCGGGAGCCCGCCCAGGAGATTCTGCATCGGGCCGCGCGCATCGAAGACTCCTTCC
>Ga0247742_10000329_pt1 | contig 40478 bp, 51 predicted proteins | sample UWRJL208509C2_FD_180944 | JGI IMG/M metagenome (GOLD analysis project Ga0247742, IMG submission 180944) | Plant litter microbial communities from Arlington Agricultural Research Station in Wisconsin, United States - UWRJ-L208-509C-2 | ecosystem: Environmental > Terrestrial > Plant litter >...
AAAAGATACTGAGGGCGCCCGTCCAACTGGGCGCCGCATCAGAGAAGTGGCTCAAAAGGCGCGTTTTATCCCGTTGAGCTGGTTATGTTCCTTAACTGCCGCTGCGTGCTGCAGATCCAGGTATGCGGCCAGGTCGTTTAGGTGAATGCCCTTGGCCGACTTCTGGCTCCGTTCCAAGCGGGTGATGGGCAACTTGATCTGACCGCTCATCACCTTGCGCTGGAACATGTCAGGCGTCAGATGTGTGAAGTAATCCCTGCACACCAACTCCAGCGGGATAATCGCCTGACCGTCGTATTGGGCCATGAGAATGAAGGCTGTATTCATGATGGCCCCTTACATCCGAAACGATTGATGGATGAACGCCGGCGGCGCTTTGTGTTCTGCGGGTTTCGCGTCATTACCCTGGATCTCGCAAACGAACCGATGCCGCTTTCGGTTGGGCGCAGTCAGGGCCTCGGTAAGGCCAGGCACGACGGCGGTGCATTGCTCATAGGCGAGAGGGCCATTCCAGCTATCAGCCTTCACCACTTGGCAATCCGTTCGGGTTGCATTTGCACATAGGTAAAGCAGAAGGAATACCGTCATACGCTAACCTCCCATGAGCATGCGCGTCAGTGCATTGGGCTGGCCGTCCGGTGTCAGCTTTTCGAGTGGTTGGGTGATGGTGCGACCTCTCGCGGTGCGCAAGGTGGCAACGCCGCCACCGATCGCTTCAATCACGCCGGTATGAGCACTGAGACGGTATTCCCGACCACCGCCGCTCATTTCGACGTAGCTGACCTTGTCGCCGACAGCCAGCGCGGTTGTGGTAGCCTCTGCGGTGCCGCCTTTGGGTTGATTCACTTGCATGGTGCTTCTCCTTTGGGTGGTCGGTGTCGAGGGGTTGCAGCCCCTCGGCACCACCTTCTTACTGGCTTTCGCCGGTTGGGTTTTGCTTCCGCACCAGGTGCAGTAGCAGGTTTTCAAACTCAATAACCTCATCTGTTGCTGACTGCCATTCCAGGACTGCTTGGATCTGTTCCCGGCTGCACTCAAGCACCAGAATTTCTTTGTCGCTCACTGCACGAACCTCGAGGATCGCGACCAGTCCAGCCGGGTCGTAGGCTTCTGCGTGAACGATATTCCCGGATTCGTTAAGCCAGTCCTTCAGCTCTTTCAGATGCCGAAGGCGGTTGGTTTCCCCCTCGCGGCCGTCACCGGTGATGACTTGTACTTGCATGGTGCTTCTCCTTTGGGTGGCAGGCGTTGCAGCGTCTGCGGATGTTTGGTCAGGCTTGGAAGTGCCAGCACTTCACGATGGGTTGTTTATTTATGACTGCGTTGCTGGTCTTGGCCTGGTGGGCACGAACCGCGCTATCCGTTGCTTTATTGGTGTCGATCAACTTCCGCGAGCGGGAGTCTTTCAGGCGCTCGCGCAGCTCGCTGACGTCGGCAATCTTTTGGCGATGCTCGGCCGCGCACTTCACAAAGTCGTTGAGGTTGATCGCGATGATGTTGTCTTTCTTGCTGTGGTTGACCACGGGACCGTCGGCGTCGAGGCCTTCCAGGTATTCGTACACTTCCCAGAATTCAGCCACTACCGGATGGTCGGAGCTGATCGAGGACTGGCGCTCAATCGCCATGCGGATGATCTGCGTGCGGGTGTGGCTGATCTGCGGTTCGGTGAGCGGCACCACCATGCGCAGGCAGTCGAGCAGGGCGAGCAGTTGGGCATGGTTTTTGTTGATCCGCTCGACCCGGATGTACCCACGCAGCTTGTTGCCGCAGTGCTGACAATCGGCTTGCTCGTCCTGAAACGGTGTCTCGCAGGCAAAGCAATGCGAATGCAGGTTGCGCAACTTCGTCTCGTAGCCAGGGATGCGCTGGGCGAACAGTTCCATCACTTCCAGCTCTTTGCGAACGGCTTGCAAGACAAAGTTGCTGAGCGTCGAGCCTTTCAGGGCATTGAGCCGATCTGCCGCCGCTCGGCTCTCTGGCGTTACGTTCGGGCGCACAAAGTGCAGTTTCACAATCCGGGTCATGATGGCTTCAGATGCGACCACAGGGGCGTTCTGGCTGATGGCGATCGTGCCGCGAAACGGCGGTTCGTAGGTTTCGTTGCCGGCGGTTTTGACGCCCTTCGTCGCGAGCGTACCGCCGCCGTAGTAGTCCTTGAGTTCATCCCATTCAAAGGTCTTGGCGTGGGCCTTGTCGTCCCCGCTGCGGTCCGACTCCAGCAGCACGATGGGCATGCCCGATACCTGGCCCATCAGGCGGCTGCGGCCGGCCTTGGTGGACTTGGATGGGTCGAACCCTTCGTATCCTTCCCGGCCTGCCAGTTTCCAGAGCAGGGTAAGCAACGTGGTTTTACCGGCCCCGGCCTCGCCTGTGGCTTCAAGGAACGGAAACGACTGGTAGCGGCTGCGGATCTGCTCGGCGAAAAGTGAACCAAACCAAAAGGTCAGCGCGACGATGCCCTGGGCGCCGAAGCACTGCCAGAGAAGTCCGAGCCACTGTTGATCATAGGTTTTACCGTCCTTCTCCAGATCGATCTTCACTCCCTTTTGTAGGGTCTTGAGCTTGAGTTTGCCCATCTCAAAAAACTCCTCCTCGTTAATGTGGATCACCTGGCCTTCGCGGACGGCAACGTCGTTGAACACGTAGCATTGGTACTCCTTGCTGTAGCCCACGTAGTCGATGGTCTGTACGGTCTTGATGCCGAAAAGCTGGTCTTTCATGAGTTTGTCCAACTGTTGCCCGCTGCCCGTGAACACGGCCCCGGCACCCATGCCGAGAAGTCTTTTTTTGAATTCGCTGGCGGCAGCGACCTGGCCACCGGTGAAGGTGTTTTTCACTGAGCCTCCGTCGTGGGGGAAGTCGACGCGGAAGAAGTACCAGGACTCGTCGGTAATCTCGTTGCGCTGGAAATAGAGGGCTTTGGGGTAGCAGTTGGCGATTTCGACGACGCAGCCGGCCACGTTCAGCGCTTTCTCCCGCAGCTGCTTTTCGTTCAGTATCTGGGCTTCCTGGTCGTCGCTTTTCTCCAATGCCTGCTTGGCGCTGTTGTATTTCGCAAGGTCCAACTTCCACCAGTACAGGCGGGAGTCGAAGCAGAAGTGAAACTCCTCGCGCTCGCGCCACTGGTACATGAGCAACGCCTTGTCACTGGCACTATCTGCGATCAGCAGGGCGCCCTGGTGACGGGCTTCCTTCAGGTCTTTTTCAATGCGGTCTGCACGGGCTTTCTCGTCGTCGATAAATGCCCAGCGCTGGTGTAGATCGTTCCAGTCAACCTTGCGTGCATCTGGCTGCGTGACCTGGGCGGCTTCGCAGGTAAAGCCAAGTTCGCGGGCACGTTTAACCCAGGTGCGCGTGTATTTGTGGGCACCTGGCTCGTTGTCCAAAGCCCAAACCAACTTGGGAGTTTTGCCGCCGCGAGCGGTGATTAGGGTCTTCAGCGATTCTTCTGGAAAGGCATTTGACGATAGGGCCGCGACGGCGGAGATACCGTTTTGAATGAGCGCGATGGAGTCGAAGATGCCTTCGACGATCCACAGTTCCTGCACCTCCAACAGGTCCAAGCAAGGTGGGCACCACCAATGCCCTCGGTAGCTTTTGAGGGGCTGGAACCGAGCCTTTTTCTTGCCGAATCGGGAAGGCTGATCAATCAATCGCTCCCAGTACCCGCCATGCTCAAGGGGAAAGCGGACGGTTGCGGAGCCGATATTCAGGTCGCGATCGAAGTAGCTCTCTTGGGTGTACCACCCCTCAAGCAACTCGACTTGGAAACCCCGCGCAAACGACAGATACGCTCTTGCGCTTGCGGCTGGCTCGTCGCGGGTAGCCGGCGCACGCTTGCTCCAGTCGTCGAACAGGTCCGGGTACAGCTCTTTGGTCGGCGCCATATACCGGCATTTTTCCTCGCGGCCGCAGCGTATGAACCATGGTTCATCGTGACGCGAGAACAGGCGTTTCTGATTGCACTGGGGGCAGGTACCCTTGCGCATGTAATGCGTGCCGGTCATGTGCTGAAGGCCGTAATCGGACTCCAGACGCTGAAGTACGTCAGCCCGTATCTTTTCTTCCATAGGCTTACGTATCACTGCGGACGCTCCGCAGTAGGTACAACGAGCTGTTTTTTCAGCTCGCTGCGCGTTTTGCAGATGCCAGCCAGGTACGGCAAGTCCTCAAGCACCTTTGGCGCCCGTTGACCGCTCGGCACGTTCCGGTAGCGGTCGGAGTACCAAATATCAGCCATGGTGACTTCGTACTGAGTGGTCAACCACAGCAGGTAGTGCTGCGCCTGCTGTTCGTCCAGCTCCAGTTTTATGGTGATTTTGCTCATTTCGGCCACCAGTAAGTTGCAAATTTCCCCTACCCACGCGGTGCGGGCATCTATCAGGGATTGATTTTGGGTTAGTGCGGGAGGTTGCGGGTCAGCAGCAGCCGCGTAGGAAGCAAGCGTGCCGAGACGCGGTAGCGCTGGTTGGTGCAGTTGTCCAGCAGCAGAATGACCGGACGGTATGGGCCGCTGTTGGGGTGAATGCCAAGCCAGGCGACCCGCTTGCAGGTCATGCTTTCGAACTCGGCGATGGCCAGTTCAGCAATGCGTTGCACCAGGTGCTGTGGTACTTCAAGCGACAGCGTCAGATACCGCGTGCAGTTGTCGAGCAACTGGCTGTCTCCGGCCAAGTGCTCGCAACGGTGGCGGTAGAGGTAGGCAACTGCGGCCTGTTGCATCGCGGCACGGTAGTCGCTGGTGGGGTTGGTAGTAATGGCGATGGTGTTCATACAGTTGCGGCCTCCATATCCAATTGATCCAGCAGGTCGGGTTGATCGTTGGCGGTTTTCATTGCCTGGCGACGAATGACCACGTCCGCAACGGGCAGCTTTACAGCTGGGTTGGGCATGCCGCTAGGGCTCAGTTCGTGGGTCATCTGAAATTCAGCACGCACTGCCCAGCCGCACGCTTCGTTGGTGCATTGCATGTAGGTGATACGCAGGAAAATATGTTGGCCTTCGCTGGTACGGATGCGCATGCGGCCGTGGCAGTGGGGGCACACGAGTTTGTAGGTACTCACTAGACAGCTCCCTGGCTGTAGAGCTGGATAGTTGCGAACACCTCGGCGTAGCGGGCGGACATGTAAGTGATCAGGGCTGCGATGATCGCGTCGGCTTCACGCTTTTCGATAACACCGTCATCCAGGGCCGCAGACATGATCTGGTCTACTTTGCCCCGTTGGGCCGAGGCCTTGAGAGAGCGGCTGTACAACTCCACGTTGTCCAGGTTCTCCGGCAGGCTCAACGGCACGAACATGCCGCCGTACATTGAGGCGATGTAATCAGCCAGGAACGTGGTGCCGGCGACTTGCTCCAGACGGTGGATGTGTTCGTCGGTCAGCGGGCGGCTGCCGGCGTTCTCGTAAGCCTGGTTGTCGAACTTCTTGAGCGGCATGCCGAGGTCAGCCGAGGCGTACGACCGACCGCCTGGATAGGCGCTTATGACGGCCATTACGACGCTTTTTCTGCTGTCTAGAACTGGGCGTTTCATCTTCTGGTTTCCCCTTGGAGCCAGAGGCCCTAGTTTGTGATCTGGCCGTCTTTGATTCCGAGCAAAACAGCCGCTCGATGCGCTTCACCACGACGGCCTTTCTTACGGCCGTTTAGCAGGTCGCTGACCAGATTTTTGTTCAAGCCATGTTGGCGGCTAAATTCGGCAATGCTTTTACCCTCGCGATCAAGAACCGCGCGGGCTTGCTCGGGGGTCTGTAGGGCATGCATAGTGTTCGTCCGTGTTTAATCGTGTTCGACGACAAGGATTCTTGGTCAGTTTTCTGGTCAAGTCAAATTATTTTGATCAAAAAAATGCTCATATCTTTAGGGGTAGGCGAACGCCTGCGGGAAGAACGCGAGCGGCTGGGTAAAAACCAGACCGATTTTGGCGTGGCCGCAGGGGTGAGCCGTGGTACTCAAAAAGCTTACGAGCTTGAGTCCAGTTCTCCCGATGTGCGCTATCTCTCTGGGCTTCAAGAGCTTGGAGTAGATGTGCATTACATACTCACCGGCTCGCGCGGTGACGCGGATCTCAACAATTTGAACGATGTCGAGTCGGCAGTTTTGAGCAACATGCGGCGGATGTCAGAGGATGACCGCAATGTGCTTTTGCGGACGGCCGCAGCATTTGCCAGCGCGGCAAATCAGGCCGGGAGTAAGTAAAACCCATCAGCGAATTGCGGGTTTAGTCGCGGTTTGATACGCCGACCATGAAGGTCGGTTTTTTCGTTGAATCAAAAGGAGATGTTCGAATGGCGCTAAAGCCTTGTAAATCTTGCAAGCACGTTGTGGATTCCACCGCTAGGGTCTGCCCGAGCTGCGGCGTAAAAAATCCAGGTGTTAGAGTTGTAGGGCAGGTATTCGGGCTTTTGATCCTCCTCGTCATCATCGCTGGCGCCGTCACGACGTGTTCAGGTGGCGGTAGGGATAAGCCTGCCGACAAGGCTCACGCGTTGGGGAAGCCCGTGCAAAGTTCCACTTTACCCTCCACGTATATCATCATAGAAGACGAGTTTCGCGAGGGGCGGCCTCGTAAAATTGAGGTCATGTTGCCCCGGCGGCTCAATGACACCGAACTTGCTGAGGTGGCGAAAACAATTCGCGCTGATACCAAATTCAAAGCCGACAAAACTTTCATAGGGTTTCGTGTGGAGGGGCAGACCGAAAAAACATACTGGGCCAATGCTAACTTCGATCCAGATTACCGGACATCTCTTATCGGCTTGAGCGCGAAGGATTACGAAACCCTTCAAGCGTTAGATCTGAAGGCTTACCCAAACAGGATCGGCAGCTGGTTGCGTGACGGAGCGCTGGGGCACGTAATGGTCTTGTACAAGCAGAAAGATAAGTATGCGATTGATTCTGTCTTTCCCACTGGTGGCAAAAATACGGAGCTCTATGATGGCAAAAAACTGCCTGATGGCGGGTTGCGACTTGACGATCCCGAAAGCGACTTCAATGAGCATTACGTTGTCGATGCCAAGGGCAGCCTGCAAGGCTGGGGTGAGAGCGGTATTTACATGATGCTGCCCCCATTCAAACCAGCGCAGTGACGTAACAAAACACATAATTTATTTGCTTGCTGTCGATGACACACCAAAACGTGGTGGAAATTAGCTGTTCCTCGGGGCTTTCGAGGTGCCTTGTCGGTGCCGGGGCTCGGTTGCGTGTGAAAGGAGTATTCGCATGAAAGAGAACAGCGGTTTGTCGGAAGCGCAGATGACACTTTTAGATATGAATTGTCTCAGCGATCAAGAAGTGAAGCTGTTAAGAATGTTCAGAGTTGTCAACGTCCAGAAACGCGTCGATATATTAAGGATAATTGAGGTATTTATGTTGGGCGCTGAGCAATAGTCTTGTGACCCCGGGCAAGGCCTGGGGTTATACCGTTTGGCTGCTTCATAATGCAGGGAGATAATGTGAATAGCGAAGTGGATGTGTGGGCTGATGACTTCATGGGCCGTAAACCAAGCAGTGATTTTTTGACTAAGTACATTTTAGCCAATGATCACGTAAAAGTCCTCAATGTGAATTCGCCGTGGGGAGCAGGAAAAACATTTTTCTTAACGCGTTGGAAAGAAGAGTTGAGTAAGTCACACGTGTGTGTGATGTTTAACGCTTGGGAGACGGACTATTCCGCTGAACCTTTGTTAGCGTTAATAACATGTATCGAACAGCAGACCAAAGATAAACTTGATATTACTTCATCTGCGACGGGGCGTCATGTTGTTAATACCGGTTCAAAAATTCTGAAAAAAGCGGCGCCGCTGATAGCGAAAGGATTGGTGAAGAAATTCGTCGGGGTGGAAATAGATGACCTATTTGGAAAAGATACCGGGGACGATACTGCAGATGCAGCTAAGGATCTTGTATCATCGTTAATTGAAGATCAGGCGAAGACAGCGCAACATGTAGATGAATTCAAAAAAGCGATAGTGGAACGGCTAAGTAGCTCTGCCCAAAATGACGGGCTTTCAAGTCCTGCGTTTATATTTATTGATGAGCTTGATAGGTGTCGTCCGACCTACGCGATAGAGCTATTAGAACGTATCAAACACTTTTTCGAACTGGATGATTGCCGTTTTATAATTGCTTCGGACTCAAAGCAGCTAGCGCATTCAATTCGCGCTGTATACGGTCAGGGATTCGCTTCGGAAAGATATTTAAACAGATTTTTCGATGCGGAATTTAGTTTAGATAACAGCAATCCATTTGAATTGGTTCATCGAATTCTACCAGAAATCGACTCCCTTGTTTTGGGTGTTAATGTTTCCGGGGAACTGCCCAATCACCATTTTCAGCGTGGTGATGTAAAACCTATTAAAAGAAGTACAATTATTAGTCCTATAAAGGGGTTTACGGAAAATTCAATTTTTCTAGTTGGGATGTGTAGGTATTTCAATGTTGAGTTGAGGGAGCTTAATAATTATGCTAAGCAAATAAAAAGTGCTGCAGATACAGTTGGTGAGAAAGTGCACTTTTTTTGGTTGGCATATTTGGTTTTCTTTAAGTCTGTTAGCGGCGAATCTTATCAAGATTTGTGGGTGCCTGAGAAATGGGCAGCGGCAATCGATGAGTTCGAATCAGTCGGTGCCAAAGATGTAACGTTCTCATTTACCACAAATATGGCGACTGTAAAGGATTTTGCATCTTTTTACTTGACAATTTTACACGCTGATCGTGAGAGGCTGCGGGCGATGTCAAGTAATCTAAGTTCGTGGAAGAGTACGATTTATTTTGATTTGATTAATGGGGAAATTGAAAAGTTAAGAACTTATAGAGGTGTTGTTGAGTTGGCGCATCGCCTAGTTTAAGACGACTGTTAATTCTAAAAGATGCTGGTTGGATACACCGCTCTATTCATGAATATATTGGTGTGGCTGTTCAACTGCGGTCTAAAAATCGTAAGTGGTTGAGGGTTAGAGTAAAGGTGCGATCACAAACGTTCGGTTCGCATCCTAACCCACTCCCGATCTACCGCTCGCTTAGCAGTCTTGTCACTTGCATACAACCATCTTAACCGTCGCGGCTTCGCCTGATTTCCCGCCGTGATTGTTTTCTCCTTCCCGGTTTTTGGGTCGCGGTAGTACGCGATAATCCCCGTGTAATCGCCCTTGTTCTCTTCTGCCAGGTCTTCAACATTGTCCTCTGGCAACTTGCTCTCCAGCTCCAGGCTCACCGTATATCCGCCGCTGTCAGTGAGGCTGTGTTGCACATTCCCGCCGTACCAAATGATCTCGTCAATTTCCGCCTTCACGCCCTGGAGCGTGTACGTCAGCTCGGGGATCAGATCCGACCGCCCCATGGCCAGGGTGTAACTGAGCGTGGCGCTGCCGCGTTGCAGACGCCGGAATTCAGCGCGGGCAGCGCGCAGGGCTGACTTCTGATCGCTGTACGTGTGGCGCAGATCCTTGAGGTTGTCACCGCCGCCGGCAATGGCCTCCTGTTTCTTGGCGCTGTTCACGTCGTAGTAATAGGCACGCACGCCGTCGTAGCTGTCGCGGTCGGCCTGCAGGTAACGGTGCTGGTCACCGTCTGCGCGGGTGAGCGTGATGTGCGGCAGATCCATGCCACTGGCGGTCTTGCCGCCACCCGCCGGCAAGCACAGCAGGCAACCGGCTTTCACGCTGACCACCGCGTCGAATTCTTCACCCAGTCGGCTGATCAGGTTGGCGTCGGATTCGTTGGCCTGGTCCAGTTGCAGGATGGGCAGGCCGTCCAGCGCGCCAGCGATGGTGGCGGTTAGGCCGTTGCCAATGGCGATATCGCCCAGGACGTCGCCGAGGGTTGTGTTGCTCCAGCTGCGTTCGCGTTTGGTTTTGAGGCCCTTGCGCAGGTCTGCCGATCGAGCGCGGATGCTGAGCACGTCGGGCGCACCGCTATGTTCGGTTTCGTCGACGGTATAGGTGCCTTTGTCCACCAGGCCTGTGTCGCTCCAGCCCAACCACAACCGGACCACTGCACCCTTCGGCGGAATCGTCAGCAAGCCGTCATGGTCGCTGAGGGTGATGCTGAGTTGGTCGGCCTCGACGCCGCGGTTGTCGGTCAGCTCCAGGCTCATCAGCCTTGGGCTGATGATTTGTGCGATGTCCAATCCGTCGACGGCGAGCCGGAAGGCCGGTACCGGATAGGCAGCGTCACGGACGTAGCGCTCTGCAGTGTTGCGCAGATAGCCGGTGACCTTGGCAATTATAGGCTCGATCACAGTAGGCCACGCAGGATGTTGACGCCGATGCTGGTGCCGGCGCCGAGCAGGTCGATACGGTCATCGTCGGTACGCTTAAGGCTCAGGGTGAACTCAATGCGTCGTGCCGTGCCGTCGGGGAAAAATATGGTCCTGGTTTCGCTGAGGCTTTCGATCACCCACAGGCCGTAGATCCGCCCGGTGCCCTCGACCATGGGCCACGCCTTGCCGGTGTTTGCCATCAGGCGTAGCGAGTCGAGGCTGAGGGCTGTGCCGGCCAGTTCGGGGAAAAGGATGCCGGGGAGTGTGATGGCGTCTTCGCCACGGCCAACGAATTGCCGCGCAGGGGCGGCGCCGATGCGGTTGTTGCTGGCGTGGCGCCAATCGGTTTGGCGTTGCAGCTCCTGATAAGCGGCGGTGTGGAGGCTGAACACGAACATGCCGAGGGCCATCATCATGGTGGTTATTCCAGGTCGGAGAGTTTGCTGCGCTGACGCGCTTTCTTTTCGTTTTCGATGCGGGCAATCATGGCGCGCAGTGTCTTCTCAAGGCTTTGCATGTCCGTACCGGGGCCTACCGGGAAGTTGAATTCGTAGGTGTCGTGACTGTCGTAAACCACTGCCGGAGGCGCGACGCTGATCGGCGGCTTGGTGTCCACGGCAAACGCGGGCATAGCGCTTGCACCCAGCGCCAGGCTGCCCGCCGCTGTCATCTGCTTGCCCATAGTGGTCAGGGCGCCCAGAGGTCCTTTTTGCCCACCTTCCAGGCCCTGCGTCAGACCGGCCATGGTGAACCCGCCCAGCTCCGCGAACACACGCGAAGGGCTATGGATGCCGAGCTTTTCCTTGAACCAACCAATGCTGGAGTCGCCGATTGAGCCGATGGCATTTTTGACAGCGCCGAGTCCAGCGGTCAGCCCGTTGACCAGGCCGTTGACGATCATGCCGCCGAACTCAGTAAAGCGGCTGGGCAGCTCAATGCCCAGGTAGCTCAGCACTCCGGCAAATGCCTGGTACAGCAGGCCGAGCGGGCTGAAGTTGACCAAAGTGGTGATGATGCCGCCAATTCCGCCGTCGAAACCCGCTTTGATCTCCGTCCAGGCGTTGGCGAAGTAGCTCTTCACCGCGTCCCAGTTCTTGTAGATCAGGTAGGCACCACCCGCCAATGCGGCGACAACGGCGGCAATGACCAGGACAATCGGGTTGGCCGATAGGCCCCATAACGCGATGCCGACGGTGCGAAGCGCAGTCACAAGCGGGCCGATCAGAATGCCGCCCAGCGTTCGCAGCACTGTGCCGAACACCTTGAAAATACCGATCACGCCGGGCAGGCGCAGGCCGAACATAGCCAGGCCGAACCGCAGGAACAGGAACGGTCCCAGGATACCGGCGAGTGTTAAGGCGAGCCCGCCGAAAGCAGCTGACAACACCACTACACTGGCTACGATCTTCAATAGGGTCGCGGTCAACGCGGGGTTGGCTTTGACCCATCCATTCACCTTGTCCAGCACGCCGCCGATGGCGTCCATGACGTCGACCATCGTGGCCCGCACCGATTCACCTGCGCCGCTTTTGGTGTTGAACAACTTGTTTTGCAGCACCTGCCAGCGACCTTCGATCGCGTCGGCGCGGATATCCATTTCGCGCTGCATAGAGCCATTGGCGGCTGCGTCATTTACCAGATCGAGCTGACGTTTCAGCTCGTCCAGGTTGTTGACCAGCTTGCCCGCGTCCTTGCCGAACTCTTTGCCGAAAATCCGCGTCGACACCTCTGTCTGCTGCTCAGGCGACAGTTTTTTGATGCGGTTGAGGACACCCATCAATGTGCCCATGGCGTCCTTGCTCATGCCGCTTTGGACGGCTTTTGAGTCAAGGCCAACCATGGCCATGCCTTCCTGAAACTTCTTGCTCTGCATTGTGGCGATGGACAGTTCGCGAACCATAGCCCTGGAAGCGCTCGCGGCCACTTCTGGTGCAGAGCCGAGGGACAGAAAGGTACTGCCCAGCGCCGCTGCCTTGCGGTAGTCGAGCTTGTCGGCCACGTCGCTCATGCGGGTCAGCGTTTCAATGATTTCGCCGCCCTTGGACCGGGTGTTGTCGTCCAGGTAGTTGAGCGCGTCACCCAGTGCGGAGATGTTCTTGATCGGCACCTTGTACAGGCCGGCGATACGGCCCATGTCCTCACCGACCTGTTCCGCCGGCAGGTCGAAGGCCACAGCAGCGGTGGCCGACACCTTCGCCATGGTCAGTAGGTTTTCCTTACCCTGGATACCGGCCCGTGCCTGAGCTTCTACCAGGGCGGCGAACTCGGTGGTGGCGATGGGCATTTCGTTACTGGCCGCTTTGATCGCGTCAGCAAACTCGTAGTAGGTCGCGGTGAGCTTGCCGTTGTTGTCCCGTGCTCCGTCGACCTGCTTGGCGACACCCATCATGGCGCTTTCGAAATCGACGTATTCCTTCACCACTCCGATGATCGGGCGGCTGGCGGCGTACGCCACGCCCAGGCTCGAGCCGCCGGCCACCGCCGCGTTGCCCGCAAACTGTTTACCCTTGTCGTAGGCGCCACGGGTCTCTGCCATGCGTTTCTGGCGGGCGCTCAGGGCCGTGAGGCGTTTGGTTTGTTCGCTGATACTGGCGTTGGCAGCGCTCATCTGCTCGCGCAGCTGGCGTTCGTGGGTGCCCAGGTTTTTGGTGCTGATGCCGGCGTCGTAGAGTTTCGACCGCAGGCCCTGCAACTGCACGCTTTGTTGCTGGTGCTGCTGCTTGAGCTTGGTGGCTTCGCGTACCGCCGCCTGAAACTCTCGTGTCATGGCCCTGGTCGGCGCGCCGGTTGCGGCAAATTGCTGACTGAGGGCTTTTACTTTTTCGCGGGCGGCAGTGAGGGCTGCACTGGTCATTTCAGACGCGGCGCGTTGAGTTAGCCAGGCGCTGACGTCTTTCTGCTGGGTGTTGAGTTCCTTCAGGCGGTCGCGTGCAGCCTTGAGCGCACGGGCGGTCTCCAGGCTGCCATTGTTGATTTGCTTTAACGGGCGTGTGGCTTTGTCGATGGCGTCCAGCACCACCTGTAGCCGCAGATCATTTGCCATCGGTGGAACTCCGCACCCTGGCACGTTCGCGCCAGTCCATCAGCTCTTGCAGGCCCAACTGATCCATGTCAGCCGGTGCCCAGTGAAAAACCACGGCCAGGTCGGCCATGGCCTCTTCTACGCAACGAGGGATGCATCCGTCTTCGCCGATTTCTGTAGCAAAAAACCGGTGATTTTCGTGCTGAGTGCGACCAGGTCGGCCGGGTCCATCGACGTGACTTCGATGGCCGTGAGGGAAGGGGCGCTGATGCGAGGCACTACCTTGATCAAACTGTTGACGTCCATTTGCAGCAGATCTGCCAGGCTCACGCCGCGCAGTTCGCCCGAGTTGGGCTTGCGCAGGGTAATGCTGTCGATGCTGGTTGTACCACGGCGGATCGGCGTGTCGAGGATGACGGTGTTGTCGTCGGCCAGTGGTTTCACGTCGGGTTGTTCGGTAGCTGCGGTTTTCATGGGTAAAGCTCCTGATAAGGGGGACGGTTAGCGATCGATGCCGGCGATCAAAGGCCGATGGCGCTGCGCTGTTTCTCCAGCATGTCGACGCCGCCGACCTTCTCGATGAAATTCAGCAGGTCGATTTCGATGATGTCTTCGTTGTCGACGGTCAGCTTGTAGTAGCTGCAGGTGGTGGTGATGGAGTGCTCGGTGTCTTCACCAGGTGTGGCGTCACCCATTTCAATGGTTTCGTGACGGCCGCGAACGGTCACCTCTACGGCGCTGATTTCACCGGTGTCGTCCTGCTGGAAGGCACCCGCGAACCGCAGAGCTACACCCGCTGCGTTGACGGCGCCGAATTGCTTGAGCACGATCAGATCTAGGCCACCCAGCTTCCATTCCAGCTGGATACCGTCGTCGGACATGCCCAAGTCAGCCTTGACCGGGCCATTCATGCCGGCGGCACGCCAGGCTTCCATCTTGCGGCCCAGAGAGGGCAGGGTGACGGTTTTGACTTTGCCCTGATAGCTGCCGCCGTCGTTGAACAGGTTCATGTTTTTCAGTTTGTGAGGCATGGCCATGGCGGGATTCTCCGGGGTTATGGCACAGGGTTGTCTCCCCTCGCGGGGAGGCCCGGTTTAAGCGTTGACGGCGGCGGCGAACTGCATCAGGTAGCGATCGGTGATGCGCTGACGCAGGGTGAGGTCTTCCAGGGGCGGCACGGGGGTGTAGTCATAATCCAGGGTCAGCTTGCCTGCCTTGAGGGTGTCCTTGTCGTTGATGTCTTCCGGGTACCAGCAGCTGCCGCCGATCAGATAGCCCTGGTTGACCAGTTCGCGGAATTTGGCGTTGATCCCGTTGATGATGTCTTTGACCAGGGAGGCGTGCATGGGCTTGTCCATGGCCCACATGTGCGCCTCGGCCATGGTGTCGGCGATGATCTGCGCGGTGCGGGTGTAGTTTTCGAACGCGAACAGCGGATCGTCGCTGCACGTGCGGCTGCCCCAGAAGCGGAAGCCACCCTCATTGATCAGAGTGGTGACCTCGTTGCTGTTGAGGTAGTTGGCGTCAGTGGCTGGGTTTTGCAGATCCCAGAAGACATCGGCGCTGATGCCGGTCACGCCGTTGACCGCGACGTTGGAGATGGTCTTGTGCCAGCCGATGTCTTTGTCGATTAGCGCCCGCAGGCCCAGCGCACGGGCTACTGCCGACGCGGTGACGGTCGCGCTGGTGACCGTGTCCCAGTTCTGGAACTCCGGCCAGATCACCATGACTTCGCGGGCGCCGAAGTTTTCGCGATAGGCGACCACCTCTTCTTTGGTTTTGCAGTCCCATGCACTGACGTAGGCGAAGGCGCGCAGGTCTTTGGCGATCGATACCAGTGCGGCGGCCACCGGCTGACTGTCGAGGCCTGGCACTCCGAGAATGCGCGGCGTCATGCCTACTCGGGCCTTGGCGGCGAGCAGGGCTTTCATGCCGGTGTACTTGCCGTCGGCGGTGGTGGTGCCGATCAGGGCGGTGGTGGTAGCAGCTGCGTCTGCGCCTTCCTTGACCCGCACCACGATGGTGTAGGGCTTGGTCTGGTCGGCGATGGCCTGCAGGCTCTTCGCCAGGGTGCCTTTGACGCCGGCTTTGGCGATGGCGGTCTGCACATTGGTCAGCAGGACAGGGGTGTCCAGCGGGAAAGCAAGCGGGTCCGCATCTTCAGCCGTACATACCAGGCCAATGACTGCGGTTGCGATGGTGCGAATGGGGCGAGTGCCGTCGTTGAGTTCGAGAACCCGCACGCCGTGGAGATAGTCTGAACCGGCCATGGGTGGTTGCCTGCGCTGTGATGGAATGACAGTGCACAGGCTGCCGCGCGCGCGACAGATGGGCTAGCAGGTGAGTTTGTAGGTGACAACGCTACAAGCGAAGTCACCCTCATCGTTGTTATTCAGCCTGTTGTGCGATCCAAGAGGGCGGCACGGGCCGATAGAGGCTATCTGGAAACTCTGACGCTTGCGGCCAATCGCGCAGCTCCTGCAAGTACACAAGCAGTTCCGCGAATTGTTCAGGTGACAAGGATGTGTCGCCGCCAACTTCCTGCTGATCGCGGTGCCGTTCTCGCAACCAAAGGACTGAGGCCAACTCGCCGTCGCGCCATTTGCGCTCTAACTTCGCCAAGTCATCGGAGGTCGCTGGCAAACGCTCTGTAAGAGAAGGACCTCCATTTTCACCAGCGACAATTACCTTGCCTTCAGACTCCCCGGATATCAGCGCCGCACGTTCATCTTTGGTAATTTGAACTCGATCATCCGGAATAACCGAATGCAGATCTGAATCATAAAAACCGCCTGTAGATGCGCTATAGAAGATCATGCGCTAGTACCCCACCGTGAGCCATCTGACGCTTTGCGCAGCGTCATCGTTAGCAATCGTGATTGTTTGAAGCGTTCTTGCGATCACATTGGTAGCTGACTGAGTTGTACTCCCTGTGATTCGGTTAACGCTCCCCGTAACACCTTCCCAGAAGTTTGCAGTAGGAAAGGCGATCAACATTGTTGCAACTGCTGTGGAATCTTGAGCCATCGAAATAACTCCCCACTGAATGATCAAACCACCCATCCAGCTCGGGAAAGCGATGTAGCCGGTGGGTGTCGGTGAGAACTGAAAGCCAAGGCGCAGCTTTTTAGGAGTAACCATGACTGCATCGTTTGCGCTGTCGAGCATTTGCGCGGGGGTGGCCACCTTTGCCGTGCCCTGGTTGATTTCCGTTGCTTGGGCTGCAAGGGGCAGCAGCGCCGCGATATCAATGTTTCCCTGATTGATTGGCGCGTTCCACGCCTTGATGCACCACATCACCGCCAAGTTGCGAGGGCGAGTTTCAGAGGCGGTTCTAACAACTTTCGAAGTATCAAACGCCACACTTGTTAAACGCGCGCCGCCGTTTGTAAAGTTGCCCGCCTCGCTTACAACGGTAAACGGTCCGCTCGGAGTAATCGAAGCCGAGTCGTTACGCACGCCGCCCACGTTGCCCACGATGTTCTGCAAAGCATCAAGCTGGTAACTACCAATCGCTCGCCCTGCGTCAACACCGCGCCCATGATCCCAGCCCCTTAGAAACTCCCCACGCGACTCGGGCAAACGGAAGTTCCCGGCTCCCTCGTCGCCCTTTTTGAATGCCCCGCCCAGGAACGTGGCCAGGTCCGGATAAGCCGCCGCGCTTTTCACGCTACCGTCCAGCTCTAGAAAGCCCGGCGCCACCTTGTCCACGGGAAAACCGATCATCGACCCGACAGGCAACGCCGAGGCCTGAGCGATCATCGCCGCGATTTCATCCTTGGTGTATGTGTCGGTGATCCCGTGACCCGCCAATGTGGTTGGTGTGGTACCGGCAATCACCCGGCCGTACTTGTCGACCGTCACCTTGGTGTATGCGCCCGCGCTGACACCCGTGCGTCCAGCTACCATTTCGAAGGCCAGCGCAGTGGTGCCCAGGACAATTGGAGCGTCTGTCACCAGCTGCCACACGCTATCGCCGGTGACCGTGCCCTTTTCAACACTGACAAACAGCCCAGGCGTCACCTCGACGCTGGTGTCAGCATCCTGCGCACGTTTCCAGGCGCCCGCTGCGGGGACAACGTAGATACCGTTTTCCTTGGCTTGAGCCTGATCCTTCACTAGGACGCGGGCACCGGCCGGCAACAGCTCGCCGTCGATGGTCTGGATACCGCTCAGCGTGATATTTGCCGTAGTGGCCACCAGCACAGAGTGCTTGTAGTCCAGCTTTGATAGCGCCTCAACAATGACCGTGTCGACGTATTCGCGAGTCGCCAAGACAACGCTGGGGTCGATCTTCAGCTCAATGTTCGCCGTGCTGCTGACGATCAGGTTGATTCGAATCACCTGCGTCCGGCCAGAGCCTTGGTTGAGCAGCGGCTTGAACGTGGGCGCGCAGTTGGCGACCGCGACCATGTCGCCGTCCGCGTCGTACAGCGCAAGCTCCCGCACCCACCAGCCGCCGACGCTCTCGGGGATAATCTGCTCGGCAATGATCACGCTGGCATTGGCCGGGTCAACCTTCACTTGGTTCAACGGTGCACGTCGGCGCTCGTTGATCAGTTTGGTTTGGGTGCGGCTGGGGATAGGGTCGGTGCCGTTGGCATCACCCACGGCCATCTGGGCGAACGTCCAGGATGTGCCGAGGGCTGCGGCGTTCGCCTGCTTGGCTTCACCGACGGCGGTGAGGATCGCGAAGAACTGGCTGTTTTGGTCGGTCATGAGTAGATGTCCATCGTGTCGATATGGTGTTCGCGGCCACCGATGCGGTACAAGCCGCTGACGTCGATATCGCGCTGGGTCGGTGGGTAAACGCTGAGTTCGTCGCCTTCGTACACGCAGGCCCCGATGAAAACGGTGCCAGTGCTTTCCAGGCTGATGGCCAGGCCGGTCAGTGGGCGGGTGAGCGGCTTGGCGTCATCAATCAGCCAGGTAAGCTCCTGGTACATTTCTTCGGTGATGCCGGTGTCCAGCACTCCGACCTTCAACGCAAAGGTGCCGGGCACGCCTTCCGGTACGGTCTGCCACCATTCCATCACCTCAATCAGGTAGCCCAGGGGCTCGACCACGCGGCGCAGGGCGCCGATGGTGCCTTTGTGCGCGTGGATGTAGCGGGATGATCGGATGGCTGCGCGCTTGGTAGCTTCGGTCCAGTTGCTGTCCCAGCGGTCGACGGAGAAGGCCCAGGCCAGGTAGGGCAGTGCCACGACCGGGCAGGTGTTCGGGTTGCAGAGCGTTCTCAGCGGGATCGGTACGCGCTGAATGTGCGCGAGGGCCTGAGCAGCCTGGCGCTCAAGAGACGTGGAGTTGTTCGGCAGTAGCTGCTGGGCGCCCATTATTCAACGCCCCGCGTGATGGTCACACCGGTGCAGTAGGGCGCCTGTTCTTTGGTGGCGACGATATCGACCCAGTCTTCCAGCTCAACTTTGCGAACCCCTTCGACGAATAACGCGGCGTGCAGCGCTGATTCCGACACCTCCATTGCGAGGCGTCGACGTTGGTGGACGTATGCCAGCAGGCGCTGTTCGGCTGCCGCAAGGATTGGCTCTGACTCGGGGCCGTTAGTCAGCAGGTAGAGCTTGGCTTTAACCGCGTAACGGATGATCTCCGCGCCCTGGACGGTGAGGCGGTCGGCAACGGGCCGGCGGTCATCGTCGCTCAGGTGTTTTTTGACGACGTTGACCAGGTCGGCAGACGCGCTGCCGTCGCCTAACAGCGCCTGCACGGTAACAACCGCCACGGCAGGTGATGGGCTTTCGGCCGTGGCATCGGCAACACGGCCGTCAGCGCCTCGGGCGTGGAATATGTAGCTCTGGCGCGGGCCGGCGGTGCTCAAGCCTTCCCAGGCCATTTGCGCCCGTTCGCGCAAGCTGTCGTCGCTTTCCATAATCCGCGCGAGGGGCGGGACTGCCATGGGCTTGGCTTCCTGAACCACCAGGCGCTGTACGTTGAAATTGCCAGCCAGTTGATCCAGGTCGGGGCCTTTGGCAAAGGCCAGCAGGTTCGCCATGGACGCCTCATTCACTCTCTGACGCCAGATGGTTTCGCGGTAGGCGTTCTCCTGCAGCAGCTTTGCGAGGGGTTCCGATTCCATGTCGAGGCGCGCTGCAATCTGCTCCTGTTCCTCGATCGGCCACAGGCTGATCATGTAGGCCTTGCGCTCGGCCAGGATCAATTCGAAGTCGATCTGCTCGACGATCTGCGGCGCCGGGAGCTGGCTGAGGTCAATCGCGGCAAAGGAATTCATACGCTTCCCCCCAGTTGCAGTGGCAGGCTCAGGCTAAAGGGTTCATTGGTGTCGACGACGGAGCCCTCCAGATCAAGCACGGACTGCCCTTGCAGGTTCGCACCGAGGAACTGCACGCGACTGAGGCTGATACGGGTCTCCCAACGCATCAACGCCATGACTGAGCCCGCGTAAACGCGCAGGCGCGTGGCGTCGTTGAAGGGATAGTCCACCAGCTCGGGCAGCAGGCTGCCGTATTCGCGGCGCATCACACGGGTGCCGATGCGGGTGGTAAGGATGTCCGTGATGCTCTGGCCGATGTGGTTCAGATCGCTGATGGTGGCGCCGGTTTCTCGGTTCATTCTGGTTTCCCCGTCTTCGCGCTGCCCACCAGCACGCCGCCGTGTAGGTGCTTGACCAGGCTGATGGTGGCCGCGACCACGTCTTCGGAGACGGTCACCAGGCCGATCACGTTCTGATTGCCGGTTTGGTTGTAATCGCCCTGGTGATTGATGGGGCCGATGATGTTGATTCCGCCCTTGCTGACCAGGCTGGTGGTGCCGCTGTCGGGCAAGGTTGCGTTCAGGTGATGGGCGACGCTGTCGTACTCAATCACCGCGCCGTCGGCGTAGGTGCGACGGTGCAGGCCGGCGCGGTTACCGTTGGCTGGGATGTGGTCACTGAACAGGCCGGTTACTACGATGCCGTTGGCGAGCTGCCCGGATGGGCTGAAAAGAATCACCTGTTCGCCTTCGGTGGGTGGATCCCACTCTTGGTCAGCGCCGGCGCGCAGGGCGAGCCACGGCAGCCAGGTGGTGGTCAGCTTTCCGGTTTTTACCTGCACGCGCGGGGGCTCCATCTGCACGGCGGCGATGACGCCGAAGCGGATGAGGTTTTCGAGCATGCGGGAGAGGGCGGCGAAGTCGTTCATGGCGTCGATGGTGGCGCCATGCATATTGGAGCGCAGCTTTAGCTAGTTGTATGAGGCCTAATTACAGTTTTTGCGGAATGGAACCTGTTAGGTTTAGCCTTTGAACGGGGTGTTCATTCTCGCTAAATAGTCTTTGTAGTACTGATTCAGATAATCATGGCCTTTATCGTTAGGCTCAATGGTGATGTTCTCTTTGTCTTTGACGAAAAGGAAATTAACCTCGTCCGCATAGTCAGAAGGGGCGAAATCAGCAAGAGGGATCTTTGCCGACTGACGTAATTCGACGCGAAGATTTGGGTCTGTAAAGGTAGATATGATGCTGTCTTTGTTTTGCCCAGGTACCCATTTCAACTCGGACCCGTGGCCGTTAAAAATTTCTACTTGCCAAAATAGTACTGACTTGTTCGGCTTCTCTTTCATATTCTGTACGTCCTTTGTAGTGGCTAATTGTTCATAGCTTCTATGGTTCGACAGAAAATTAGAAATAGGTATTTTCAATGCTGAATCAGCGCGGGCCAAGATGAACGAGTAGACCGTCCCGTATGAGGTCTAAATCTTTTTGTGAAAACCCCAGTACCTCACGTTGATCGTAACGTACGTCGGGTGCTGAACGCTCTGCACGATCCTTCAAGCCAAACTGATGCACCCTTGCAATTCGGGCGATACGCCCGGTGAAACCAACGGTAATGGAGTTACTGTCACCACGGACTTTCAGATATGAGGCAGTTCGAATCTTCTTGAACATCGCCAGTTTTCGCCGAATACGGCCCTGCTTTCCACGCAGGTTCCGCTGCTTACGCGGCGCAAACTTGGTGCCGTCAGGGTTTTCCTGTGCCATCACGCGCTTCTGCTGACTGCGGCGCAGCTCCTGCCCAATGCTCCTAGCCAGTTTGCTGCGCTCCGCCGGTTCCAGCCGATCCAGTAGCCCCGCCGCCCAGGTCTCTAGGGCTTCCAGGTTATTCGCCACTAGGCACTCTCCACTCACTGGTATTGCCTTGGGCACCAGGCTTCCAGTTCGGATCGAGGTAGCCCGCGACGTACTGCGGTTCGTTCGGATGCTTCACGGTGGTGTTGCCCTGGTCATCTTCTCCTACCACAACCCGCTCTGTCAGCGGCAGGGTGATGCTGAGGTCCACCTTGTTCTTGTCCAGGATATCGGCTTCGAACTGTATGCCGTCTTTGACCTTGTCGAGGTTTTCCAGCAGCTCTGACTGGTTGACGCTCAGCCAACCCAGGATCGGCAAGATCACGCTGTCGGGGTGGCCGGCGAACTCTGTGAGGATGATCTGCAGGTCGAAGCTGTATTCAAACGAAAGGGTGTGGGCAGCAGTGCAGCGGACTTTGCCGTTGTCGATGAATATCAGCAGACGGTCGGGGTTGTTCTTGAACTCGGCGACGGTGGCCAGGAGGTGAAAGCGCAGGCTTTCCGGCTTGTTCATGGGTTGGCCTGCTGGTGTTTGTAGACCATGTCGACCTGCGCCGCGCAGTCAGCCCAGGCGGCTTCGGCGCGGTCTTCGTCGGTCAGGAGGTCACCGTTATTGAGCGGGCTTGTCGCCGGCAGGTGGCACGGCACCACGGTCGGACAGCCAGTCACGATAAGCGGCGGCGCCGGTGAGGACGGGGCGCTCGCGCAGCCGGCGAGCAGCGTCAGGCAAAGGCTGATCAGCCCATTTCCGAAGGTCGTCATTTTCACGTTTCAGCTCCTCTATTGTTCGCTCGCGTTTGGCCAGACTTTGGCGCAACTGATCCTGTTGGGCGCGCAGGGTGCTCTGTGCATTTCGTTCCTGTTTCAGGCTGTCGGCGAGGGTATTGGCGGTTTTCAGGTTGCGGTCGGCGTCGTGGCGGGCGGTCTTGGCCGCATCTTGTGCCCGTTCGCTTTTGCCTTCAGCGATGTCGATGCGTGTTTCTTGGACCCAGATCAGCAGCGCCAGGGCGCCGAGCAGGGCGAGGCCATATAGGGCCTGGCGCAGGGTGCTCACGCGCGGTACCAGCCGAGCTTGTTCATATCGGCGGTACCTAGCTGTTTGATCGGGCCGCGGACGATTACGGACCGTACGCCGTTCATGATCTGGATGGCTTCGGCCAACAACTCCATATCGCTTTGTTCGGTTGACTCCGGTACGACCAGCAGGTCACCGTCCTTTACCCGCAGCTTTTGCAGCGCTTCGAAGTCGATCATGCCGCCACCCCTTTGCCACACTCGCAGGCGGCGTGCCGCTCGTAGGCGCGCTGGAGCTTGGTGTCGTAGAGATTCCGCAAATAATCTGGCCCGTTGTAGAGCCTGGCGAACTCGGCCCATTTGCGGCCCTTCAGCGCCTTGTGCAGCACCGGGTCGGTTTCAATAAAGCGTACGAAGGCGTCGAGCTGCTGCGATTCGCCGTCAGTCATTGCCGAGACGAAGGCCTGCACGCTGGCGTAGCCGAGGCGCTTCCAATGAAAGCCCATGATCTGGAACGCTCCCCAGGAAGTCGACTCCAGTGCGGCTGTGTCGTCGATCAGGCGGGCCATGGCTAGGCGCTGGTGTTCGGAGGTACCGCCGATGTATCCGCCGGGCTTCGGGTTGACCAGGGCAGGGTTGGCGGTGGCGAGCTGGTCCGCGTGACGCTTGAGTTCGGCCGCGTCATCGCCGGCACGTGCCGTGGCGAGCTGGCGGTACATGATGTGCCGTTCGAACAGGATCACCGGCTTGCCGTTGTCGAGAAAGCCTTTGCCCTTGGATTCCACTTCATTGACCGCATAGATGCTCGCCAACGGAACCTCGAGGCGTTCGGCAGCGGCCACCAGGTCATTGTTGCGCAGCAGCTGCGTGCAGTCGCCACCGGCCAGGCTGATTTGGGTCTTTTCGCCGGCGGCGCCATCTACGACCAGCCCGACTTTCAGCTGGTAAGCGCGAACAGCCGATTCAGTGTCGTCGCCGAACACACCATCCGGGTAGAGGTTGGCACCGTGCTTGTTGAGGTTCTTTTGCAGCATCAGCACTGCTTGCGAGCGGTCGCCGTGGCGAAGGGTGGTGGTCATGCGCTAGGCCTCAACAGGGCGGCGACGTTGCCGCGTGAACGGAAAATCAGTATGCAGAGCAACAAGATGGCAGCGGCCTGCCCGAGGCTGGTGGGCTGGCGCTCCAGCAGAATCTCCAGACCGCAGATGCACAACGTGGCGCCAAACAGGCTTGCCAGCAGTGAGATGCTGCGCCGGTACCGCGCATCGCCTCGGGTGTAGCAGGCCAGGCGCAGGGCACTCAGCAGGTAGGCAATCGCCGCGATCAACTGCACTGCCAATTCGATGTTTGGCATGTCAGGTGCCTCCTCTGATTCGACGCCAGATGTCCCAGATGTCCGCTTTTTCCACCCACACCATCAGCTTGATGCTGATCGGGATGACCACCAGTGCACAGACAAATGCACTGCCGCCGCTGGTGATAAACGGAATTGCCTGTAAGGCCATGGGCGCGAATAGGTAACCCACGCCGGCCGACAGGAACAGTGAGCCCAGCCGCTGCCAGACTTTAAGGTCGCGCTTGGTACTGGTAACCAGCCAGGCGCCGAGGATGGCGCCGAATAGCGCCCCGTCGTCGATAACGGGCGTTACGGTGGACAGGCCCAAACCAATGAGCAGGCCAGTCACAACGCTGGAAGTCGGATCAGCCATAGTGTGGTTTTCCTTGGGTGCAGGGGGTCAGTTCCATAGCTGCACCATCTGCCGTTGGGGCGCGCTGGTTTGGGCTTCGGGCATGTTGACGACAAGGCCTTGCGGCAGGATCGGGCCGTAGTCAGCCAGGCCGGGGTTGGCTTCCAGCACGGCCTCGGTGACGCCGGCGGTGCGACCGTAGAATCGCCAGCAAAGAGCGTCGACGGTGTCGTTCTGATTGGTGCGGACGGCGACGGGCATCAGATCAGCTCCACGGTGGTGCGGCTGATCCCAAGGAAGTCACGGACGGCCCAGCGCAGGTCGCGGCGATAGTCGTCGATGGTAGGGGTGGTTTCTTCGGCTTTGTCGCTGCCGGTATTGGTCGCGCTGTAGTCGCGGTACCGCTCGCAGACTTCGGCGCCGGTACCGGCCTCGATTGCGCGTCGGTACAGGTGTTCCTGGACCGATACGTCATTGACCTTCTCGTCTGGCACGTCGGCCAACCTGGTATGGCCAGCTGCCAGTTGCGTGGCCTTCCAAGACTTCAGCTCTCGGTTGAGGTTGATGGCTACCGAGATAACGGCAGTCTCAAGGCGGGCCGGAGTGACGCTGTTATCGATGCGCAGGGTGGCGCGCAGCTGCTCAAGGTCGATCGAGGGCCAGAATGGGTCGGTGTTGATATGGCCGCCGGTGACTGGGCCGCTGGCTACAAATGCGCTCATGGAACGGCACTCAAAAATAGATCGCCGGTGGTCGGGGCTTCACGTTCAGGAGGAACGGCCTGGCCGATCCGCCCCGAGCCGGCGGGGTGCGTGGGGACGCTCGGTCAACTGCCAGTGGCAGCGTGTTTTTTCAGGAGGCGCTCGGCGCTGTCCAAATCCTTCTTGCCGCCGCAGCCGTCGTGCAGCTCTATCGCCCGCTTGAGCAGGTCGATACCGGCCTGAATCTGTCCGGGCTGGCCTGGCTCCTCGGCGGTGATGCCATCCAATGTCGCGCGGCCGGTTGCGAGGTACAGCTTGGCGCGGGCCTGGTCGGGCATGTCTTCGGCGTCGGTCAGTTCGACGGTGCGGTGCAAGATGCTCAGGTCGAAACTGCCATTGGTCTTTTGCGCTTTCAGCGCGGCCGTGGCGATTTCTTCAGCCACCAGGCAACCGGTGGTGCGTTCGAAACGGTCCGGCATGATCAGCTTGTGTTTGAGCACGTAGTCGGCGATGTCCAGGGCGCCGCTGTAGTCCTCGACGTCAACGCGCCAGACCATGACGGTGGTCATGACGTCATCCTGGGCACCATTGCCTGCTGTAAGTACTCCCTCGACGTACGGGATGTACTCGGGCAACAACTGTGCTTTGAGTGCAGCCTTGCCCTCGTTGGATTGGATGGCTTTCAGGCGCAAACGGTCTTGCAGCAGCTGGTTCAGCTGGTGCTCGTACGCTGTTGCACCGGCCATGGATTGCGGTGGCGCCGTTTTTGCTGCCTCCATGGCCGCGCGTGCGCGGCGCTGGTGGGCTTGGGCGATGCTAAGTGCCATGGGGTTAACCCTCGCTGCCTGCGTCTTCAACCGGCTTGATGTTTTCCAGCAGGCAGCCCAGGCCGTATTCCTCGACCACATAAGCCTCGTTCGACGATTCGAAGTTGCTCACGCGGTTCCACTCCGGCTCTTCCTTGAGGTAACGGCGGCGCCCGCCGATCTGCCAGTACACCGACAGGTTGGCGAAGGTGGTGATGAGGATCGTGCCTTCGGGGATGTACGGCACCTCGTACAGCGGCAAACCACCGACGCGGCGTTGCGAGATGATCAGGTCGCTCGCCAGGGTGTTGGTCGCGTCCTGGTCTTTGTTGACCAAGGCCAGGAACTTGTCGTGGACCAGCTCGCGGCCGGTCAGCACCACCAAGCCAGGGTTGCGGCGGTACCAAGGGTCTAGCAACTGGATGGCGTCGTAGACCAGGGCGTCGATGTTCTTGAAGTCGCCGGTTTTGCCAATGGTGATCTTGCCGGCGGCAGCGCCTTCCTTCAGCACGCGGTCGGGTGCGTGGGTGCGGTACTGCTGGAGCCAGCCGATGTTGACGTCTTCCAACAGTGGGTGCGTGGTGCGATCGGTTTGCTCTGCGGCCGAAACGCCGTAGAAACCGATCTGGATACGGTCGAGCGCCTGACGTTGGGCGATGGCGCTGGACAGGCGGGTTTGGAAGTCCGGGAACTTGGCCCAGGCGTCGAGCTGTTTGTAGCTGACGAAGGTGTCGAAGTCGGTTTGTTCGGCCTTGTACTTGTCGCTCGACAGAGTACCAATGCTGCGCGGCTCACGTTTTTTGACGTTGGTGTTGGTACGACTGGCAACGGTGCCGCCCACGCCCAGTCCGACCTTTTCGCCTTCCTGTTCATCAACGCCGATGACGTTGACCTTGGTCAGGAACTCGCTCGACTCCTGAATCTTGGTTTCCAGGCGCTGCTGGATTGTTGGATCGACGCTGAATGTGGCGGTGGCCGATTCAACGCCGTTGAGCAGGGCGACCTGGCCGAGGTAGCCGGTGAAGAGTTTTCGAGTGTCGTTACGCATGGGTGTCTCCGATAGTGGGCTGGGCGGTGTAGGCCGCAGGTCAGAACTCAGCCAGGGCTTGTTTGCCGCCGCCGGTTACCGGTGGGCGCTGGTTTTGGGAATGGTCTTGGGTTTTGCCGAGGGTGGTTTTAAGCTCGTCCAGGTCTTTGCTGAGCTGCTCAACCTTGGTGTTCAGTTCGCCGGAGAATTTTTTCTCGGCAGCCAGCTGATCGGGCAGATCCTTGACGTGATCGGCAATCGCTTCGACGGCCTGGCCGATTTGGGCGAACTCGGCGTCGTCCTTCGCTTGTTTGCCGCCGAGCAGCGCCTGCACCTTGCTAAAGAGCTGGGCGCCGAGGCTGGGTTTTTCCTCGATTTCCTCAAACTGCAACTCGGTTTCCACTGCCTCGGTGAACATCGACGTAGCGGAATAATGACGGTCTTTGAATGGGCTGGATTCTGGCTTCTGCGAGGAGAAAGACAGTACGTCGGTGCCCAGGCTGGCCGGTGAATCGGTCACTGCCAGGCCGACGATGTAGGCCTCGCCGGTGTCCGAGAAGCTGTCGTCGATTTCGATCGAGGTGTAAATCTTCTGCTTGGCCTTGTTCATGGCGATCAGATCGGGCGTCGGCTCGACCTGGGCGAACAGGGCCAGCTTCTTCTGGCCGTTGATTTCCACTTCTTCGGTCTTGACCGCGAGCACGTCACCATAGGCTTTGAACGGGCTGTCTGGCATCACGCTACGGAAGTGCTCCAGCCAAATGCGGGCACCGTAGGTGGATGGGTTGAAGTTCTTCGCCGCCTGTTCCAGCCAGCTACGTTTGATGGTGCGCTTGTCCGAGGTAGCGCCCTCGACGGCGACACGGAACCAATTGCTGCGAAATTTCTTCATGCCGGGAATCCTCAATGCGTTGGGCGCTAAGTGCGTTGCAATGAGGGGCATGGTCGTGACGCGCGCGAGTTGCGGCAACGGGACGGGATTGTAGAGAGCGGGACTACAAGGGGCGGCGCTACTGACTCGCAGGCATGGGCGGCAGCATCGCGGCCATGACTACTACTGAACTGCTCCCAATCGATCCCCGACGCCAATCCAAGTTCCTGTATTGGATGGGTTGGCGCATCTGCGAGATTGCCGAGGCTACGGGCGAAAAGGAAAAAACGCTACACAGCTGGAAGGCCCGCGACGAGTGGGACCGGGCGGATACCGTCGAGCGCATCGGTGGGGCGCTGGAAGCGCGTCTGGTGCAGCTGATCCTCAAGGAAGGCAAGAGCGGCGGGGACTTCAAAGAGATCGACCTGCTGCACCGGCAGTTGGAGCGGCAGGCCCGCATCCAGCGCTTCCAGGGTGGCGGTACCGAGACCGAACTCAACCCCAACCTCGCCAAGCGCAACGAAGGGCCGAAGAAGAAGACGCCGAAAAACGACATCAACGAAGACCAGATCGAGCTACTGCGTGAAGCGTTTATCGATGGGTGTTTCGACTACCAGAAAGACTGGCACCGGGCGGGCAACCAGCGCACCCGCGTCATCCTCAAAAGCCGGCAGATCGGCGCCACTTATTACTTCGCCCGAGAGGCGTTTATTGATGCGCTGGAAACTGGGCGCAATCAGATTTTCCTGTCGGCGTCGAAGAATCAGGCCTACCTGTTCCGTGGTTACATCCAAACGTTTGCCCGCGAGGTCATCGGCGTCGAGCTGACTGGTGATCCCATCGTGCTGCCGAACGGCGCCGAACTGTTTTTTCTCGGTACCAACGCGCGCACGGCCCAGGGCTACCACGGCAATTTCTACTTTGACGAATTCTTCTGGACGTTCAAGTTTGAGGAGCTGAACAAGGTTGCCTCGGGTATGGCGATGCACAAAAAGTGGCGCAAAACCTACTTCTCGACGCCGTCGACCATGGCCCATGAGGCCTACACATTCTGGACGGGCGAGCGCTTCAACAAGGGCAAGCCGGCGGCTCAGCACACCAAAGTCGACGTATCCCATGGGGCGCTCCAGCAGGGCCGGTTCTGTGAAGACCGGTTATGGCGGCAGATCGTCACCATCCTTGATGCGGAGCAGGGTGGTTGCGACCTGTTCGACATTGAAGAACTGCGGCGGGAGTACAGCCCCGAAGCGTTCGCAAACCTGCTCATGTGCGAATTCGTCGACGACGGCGCGAGTATTTTCCCGCTGACGGTGTTGCAGCCCTGCATGGTCGACAGCTGGGTCGAGTGGGCCGAGGACTACAAGCCGTTTGCCATGCGGCCTTTCGGTGATCGCCAGGTGTGGGTGGGATATGACCCGGCGGAAACCGGCGATTGCTCGGGCCTGGTGGTGGTCGCGCCGCCACTGGTGCCAGGGGGCAAGTTCCGGGTACTGGAGCGTCACCAGTTCCGAGGTATGGACTTCGCGGCGCAGGCGAGCGTGATCAAAGCCGTCTGCGATCGGTATTGGGTGACGTACATCGGGATTGACGTCACCGGTCTGGGTAGCGGCGTGGCGCAGCTGGTGCGCCAATTCTTCCCCAATGTCACCACGTTCAGCTATTCGCCTGAGGTCAAGACCCGCCTGGTGCTGAAGGCCTACGACGTGATCCACCGGGGCCGGCTGGAGTTCGACGCCGGCTGGACCGACATGGCGCAATCGCTGATGGCGATTCGGAAGACCATCACCGCAGGCGGTCGCCAATTCACCTACACCGCCGGCCGCAACGACAACACAGGCCACGCCGACCTGGCGTGGGCGCTCTTTCACGCATTGCACAACGAACCGCTGGAGGGGCAGACCACTGCCAACACCGGGCGGATGGAGATTTTTTGATGTCGAACCGCCGCAGAAATACCAAGCAAGTGGCCCAGGCCTCCACGGTTGCAACGCAGGAGTTCATTCCTCGCAGTGATAGCAAGATGGAGGCGTTCAGCTTCGGTGATCCGTCACCAGTGTTGAGTGGCCGGGAGGTGTTTGACTATCTGGAGTGCTGGTTTAACGGGCGGTGGTACGAGCCGCCGCTATCGCTGGACGGTCTGGCGCGGTCTGTGGGTTCCAGCGTGCATCTGCATTCGGGGTTGATGTTCAAGCGCAACCTGCTGAGCAAAACCTTCATTCCCCACCGGCTGCTGTCGAGGGCCGCGTTCGAACAGTTCGCCCTGGACTTCCTGTGCCTGGGTAACGGCTATCTGGAAGGGCGGCGCTCGATGCTCGGCCCGGTGCGCGAGCTGGTACCGACGTTGGCGAAGTACATGCGTTCGGGCAAGGACGGGCGGCAGTTCATGGTCCAGGGCTGGAAAGAGGAGCATGAGTTTGAACCGGGCACCGTTTTTCATCTGCGGGAAGCGGATCTGCACCAGGAGGTGTACGGCTTGCCCGAGTGGATCAGCGCCTTGCAGTCGGCGTTGCTGAATGAGTCGGCCACGCTGTTCCGCCGCAAGTACTACGAGAACGGCAGTCACGCCGGCTTCATCCTCTATATGACCGACGCCGCGCAGAACGAAGCGGATGTCGATTCACTGCGCAAAGCGCTCAAGGATTCCAAGGGGCCAGGCAACTTCCGCAACCTGTTCGTGTACTCGCCTAACGGCAAAAAGGACGGGTTGCAGATCATCCCGGTCAGCGAAGTGACGGCGAAGGACGAATTCAACTCGATCAAAAACCAGACCCGCGACGACGTGCTGGCCAGCTTGCGCATTCCGCCGCAGTTGATGGGGATCGTGCCGCAGAACGCGGGTGGGTTTGGGTCGATCAGGGAGGCGGCGCAGATCTATGCCGCCAATGAACTGGAGCCGATTCAGGCGCGGATGGCGCAGGTGAATGAGTGGCTCGGGGAAGAGGTCGTGCGGTTCAAACCCTATGAAATTCCTGTAGGGGGTTGAACAGCATGTATCGGACAATTTTTATCTGTAATCGACAAGGCTCCCCGCGCAATTGGTGAACCACTGGAAGACTATATCTTAGAAAAAAAGGTGGAAGGTGGGTAGCACGCGTTGCAATAATCCGCGAAACCATAGGAGGTGGTAGCTATGTCACTGGGAAATTTACAGCACCGGGTTAGAGAGTCAGCTCGTATTTTGGCAACTGGTAGAGGCGATATTAAGGATCGTTTAACCGTTGCCATGCTTGATAAGTTTTTGCTCGCGAATGTTCCTGATGAGCCGGATCTTCCAGATTATTTCAGGCTTGAAATCGCAGGGATCATCTCTGAACTAACTGTTAAGAGTTGGAATGGAGAGGACCGATTGCGAGCTACTCTCTACCGCATGCGTCAAAAGACCGCGCAGACGTTCGCAGAGCGAATTTGGTGTTTGCATCATGAACTCGAGGAGTATCTTCGCAGCGGTTTCATACCTGTCCCCGATTAATAAGTACGAGTTTTAGGGGCAGATCATTGGATCTAGTAATTAAATCCGCTCCCTTGTTCTTTACGTTCCCTACGGCGTCGCTGACCTTGAACCATTCAAAGGCCTCGACCGGCTCGCCCTGGTGCAGCGCCATCTGCTCGGCACGCTCTTTTGGCGTTGCCGGGTCCAGCCATTCGCGGGCAAGGTCCGGCGTCAGTACCACGGGCCTTCGGTCGTGAATATCCACCATGCCGCCGGCACTGTCGGCGGTGATGATCACAAATCCGTCATGCTCGCCTGGGCCTTCATCGGCATCTGGTAATTGGCCGATGGCCGCGCAGAAGATCGGCGCGCCGTCCCGCCTGCGGATCAGGTAGGGCTGTTTCTTCGGTCCACCTTCGTCCACCCACTCAAACCAATTATCGATAGGCGTGATCGCACGGTGTGGCCAGATCGCCCGAAAGAATGGGCCGTGAGCGACCTTCTCGACGCGTGCGTTGATAGGTGCGGAGCGGTCTTCCGCCCAATGCGGTCGCCATCCCCAACGAACTGGATCAGCGTGCAGCAATTCGCCTTGCAGGTGCAGCAATGCCACCTGGGTCGTCGGAGCAACGTTGTACCGCTCGATCGGTAGATCCCCCACTGAGTTTGCCAGGGCGTTGGGCATGCTCAGCGCCACAACGAAGTCATGGATTCCCCTGTACTGCGACAGCCTTCCGCACATAGCCAAATCCTCCTTCCGTTTGATCTTAGACAATCGTGTTCGGTCGAGGTCTCATCTCGTTTACGATTCGCTTCAGGCCTTCGACCTCACGCTGACTTGCCCCCAGTGACGTCGTCAGCGTGTAGATCTGCTTTCGCATCTCAGCCGCTTCGCCGCCTCTCTGACGGAGGTATCCGGCGAACTCGGTGTTCTTCGCCTGGGTAGCCAGCAGCATCTGACTGATTCCGAAAACATCCTCCCGCGCTTTGCGCAGTTGCACGTTCAGTTCCTGGATCTCGTTCTCCAGGAGGCGGCAGTGCTGCCGGTACATTTGCAATGGGGTGGGGAGGCCAAGCCAACCGTGGGTGTCTTCATCGTTGTTCATGGGGGCGAATCCAATGCTGTATGCGCATACAGTATTCGAGGTTTTCTCATGATGCGATTTGTGGCGACGAGCTGTAGGAGGGAGGGGGGCTTTAGGTCAGAAAAAGTCAGCTGGTATCGATGAAAGTTTTCCCTTCAGCAGCATGAAAAAGCCCAGTCCAACATAGCAATTGAAGGGTGTTACGGCAAGCCTAAGCGGCTGCGCGGGCCAATAAACACGGGGCTTCGTGGGCTGCGCGGTTGGCACCCATCGAGCTGACGACAGTTCGGGGAGTTGGCGCGCTACAAGGCGGGGTACAGGCGTGCCACAAGGGGCAGTGACGTGCTTCAACCCCGGCGCGCGCCGTCGTCCCCCCACCTCGCCTGCGGGCTAAATAGGTAGTTTTTTCTGCGGCCCTGCGGACCACTCTCGGCGGCTCATGCTGGGCGCCTGCTTGGCGTTTTGGATAAGGTAAAAGCCTGCGGAACCCTGCGAGGGTGGGTGCTTTTCAACGAGCCCATAAGATCGAGCAGGCAGGCAGATTTGAGAGTCGGCTCGGGAAACGGGTTAGTTTTTTTTTGAAGGTGATGCGCTGAACTGGGAGGCCCGTATCTGTTGATCTTGAGTGCTAACTTTGGAAGGTTAGTTATGGTTAGGATGAAGGTTAGTAATTATTAAGTTGCTGTTTTTAAAGGATTTATTTTATTTGATATTTAACATCAATAAAGGTTAGTAAATAACCAGAAATAACCGAAAAGCTAACCTTTCCGATCACTCGCAAACCCACAGCCGGAAAGGTTTTCAAGGCCCTCAGCAAAAAGCTAACCCTCTTAACCTGTTTCCCGTGGGTCAACATGAAACCGTCAATCCCCACACGGAGAGGCACTTTGAAGCTGCGTGCTGAATGCGCAATAATCACGTGCTTCTCCTTCACATGGCTGCACTCTCATCCATACAGCGTCAGATGTTGCGTTTGTAGCAGATGTTGGAATTGGAGCGACAGTCTCTGGCGATAGGACCTAGGACGCAATCTAGCTTTAGGGCTTTTGCTGGCCATGCGAGGGCTATTTCCAGAGGTGAGTGGTACGAAAGTGGTACGGCGCTTTCTGAGGTGCGCTGTAAGCGCTATCACTGTGAGGTTTGTAGGATTAGTGGTTAAATCCACTCATGCAGGTTTTAATTCTATGCAAAGCTAGCAGAAAAATAGGTTTCTTCGAAAATTAGTATTTCAATCTTGTAGGAAATAGCAGCAAATTTGACTGAAGATGTATTTAAAATCACTCATCATTATTTCACTTAAATAATGATGAGCAGTCTTGAGGCTTCTCTATGGCAGTTTCACTATTTTTTGGGGGGCAGATAAAGACTCAAATTTGTCGATCAATAAGTGAATTTCAGTACTAGGGTTTGGTGCGTTACTTTCTTGAGCATCCTTAAGTACTCTCGGGGACACCTCTCTCGCTTTCTGAAAAGGTTCGCCCAGCAGTTCATGAAAGTAACTGCGATCTTTCCCCTTGTCATAATCTGCAAGAAGTGGCTGGGCTTTGATCTCTTTTATTACGCATCCTCCGGGCGATAGACGTCCTGTGCGATTGAAAGGTTTTCGGCAATGACCAAAATGCAGAAGTATCCAAAACTCAAACGAGGGATACGACGGTACTATGGTTATTTTTTTGTGGGCTTTAGCCATGTTTAATGCCCGGTCGAAACATACATGACTATCGCGATCAATTGCGCAATAAACTGCGTCATATTTTTTTTGGCGCTCAATGGCATGTGCAACGATGCCGCTCGGGTGCGTAACACCCGCGTGAGCCACATCTACCAATAAAGCTGCTCTAAAGTAGTCGGCCGCCTCTTGTAAGTACTGCTTGCCTGATTTAGTGTCCTCACAAAGAACCAGTATCTTTTTTTCTTCAGTATATTTCGGTTCTCCTCTAGCGAAGGAGCTAGCACTTCTGGCCATTGTTCAAACGTCCTTGGTTAATGGGAGGCCTCTGTAGCGACCAGCAAAATAGCGTCGCTCTAAATCTTCGCCTTCTCGCCCTTCGAAGTCATGAACGGAAAAAAGCCTCGTGGCGGCATTTTTATCACGTTCGGTAATCCAGAACTGGTCTCGCCTTAAGATTCTTGACTTCATAAGGTGAGTGTCGTGAGTTGTGAATATTAACTGCGAGTGATGGGTGGATTTAATATGTCTTTTAATTATGTTGGCTACAATTTGTGGGTGCAGGCTACTGTCGAGTTCGTCAATGAATAAGGTAAGGTTGTCATCCTTTTTACTTCCTCTTAGTGCGAGTGTTGCCCAAGGTAACCAGAAGCCAATTAAATTTTTAGTTCCTTCGGATTCCTCTGCGAAATCAAAATTAGCGTCCCCAAGAGCACTTTTATGAATTAGCGTCGTTTTGGTGTCGTTGTCAAATTCGTCAAAACCTTCTGCATCCAAGATAGTCTTGTTTAGAAGATCTTTATGGCTTTCGTCTTTGGCAGTAATAGATATAGATGATATTGGAATGTCTACTTCAGCCAAGAAATTTGACAGACTTTCAGCGGTATCCGGAATCATGGCGAGTACTTTTCGGCTAGCGCGAGACCATGTGTCCAAACTGTTCTGGTCAATGACGAGAAGTGAGTCATCAAACCAGGAAAATGGAATTTTGAGCTGTGTCATATCGTCGCTGCTATTCTGAGCGGCTTGCGCTAGATACAACGACCTTGGACTGGTGGTTTTTCGCCAAGCTTCGTGAACTTGCTCGCCACCTTCTAAAGTACTACCGAACTTATATGTTTCTTTCTCGTTTACCAGCTCTCGCTTAAAAAGAAGGCGTTCTTTCCCGCTTGGAAAAGCTGTCAATTCTTCAAAAACGATTCGATTGTTATTTGCACTCAATAAGTACTGGTAGCGCATACCCTTTTGAATGAAGTGATATTCAAAATTGCTAGGCTCCTCTTCCAGGTCTACGTCAAATCGAAAATAGTCTGCAGTTAACTTTTTATCAGGGCGGTGCGGTGCCTTAGAAAACACATCTCTAACAAAATCTATTGCCTTGAATAGAGAAGATTTACCTGACGCGTTAGGCCCATATATAGCTGCAACCTTAAGTAAATTTGGTAATTTTTCACCTTTGACTCGAGGGGAAATGACATTTTCTCGTTTGCCTAGGCGTGGAGATGCCACCATTGAAAGCGTTTGCCGATCACGAAATGACTTGAAGTTTGAGACTGAAAATTCGATCAGCATTCTGAAAATCCGTTGTAGCGAGGGGTAGAGATCTCACAGTAGGCCAAAAATCGCGCCTAGGTGCAATTTTTTTGCATTTGGACCTCGCGGATGCTTCATGTGTTTTCGGCAGGGCATATCTCGACCTTCGCCAGATCGAGCACCTTTCAGCGGTCGAACGATGATCGCTATGTTCAGCCTACTCATTGCTTCCAGCCAATATCTGATAGTCAGTGGCCTATCCCTGCTGGTCGAAAAAGTTGTGTTTGACTCTAACTGATTTGAGCTGTGAGCTGGTGCCTCTCAAAAATCATTGACCTGTATTAGAGCGTTGTGCTGCACAGGCAGTCGCCGACAGGAACGAAATACATCGGGGTTGATGAGGTTAGCAAGAAAATAGCGAGATTTTTATGCGAGGTGGCTGGTACGAAAATGGTACGGACGGTTAGCTATGGCGTCGTAATGCCCAGGGTGTTGAGCCTCGAGGTTTAGGCGCCCAATCCATCACACGGGGTGTGATCGTCCAATCTGACGAAAACTGCAGACTTTCGATGTGATTCACGGCGTCCTCTAACGGTTGGCCGTCCGTTTTGTCTTTGCCTTGGGCAATTCGCCTAGCGGTGACATGATTTCCATTGAATGTGCGTCTTGGGCAGATAGGCCGATCGCTTTTGTAGAGGTTTAGGGCAGATCTTAACGCATGGTTAGGATGGCGATACATAAGTGGTAGAGACGGTTGGCAGTGGTGATGCACTGCCGGTGCTACAGTGCCTGTAGACTTAAGCGTTCAAATCCATCACCGGTAAAATTTTTGATTTTTTGCCTAGCTAGCAACAATCGGTCTAGGCTTACAGCCTCCGGCTGAAAATTCTAGATGTTGCCTGTTTCTTCTAACTCGGCAACATGGATAAAACACTATTAATATAGGATTCGATTACCTTGCCGAGTATCTAGTCCTTAAAAAATCGCTGACGTTTTCGCTTCCGAACTCGTTGCGAAGACCCTCTCTAGCAAGTCCCACATTCATAAAGTACTGACCTGATTGGCGATGGTGTTCTTTTGCTTTTTTTGCGTCTTCCAGCATTATAGATTTCATGTGCTTATTCATGATGCGCTTTAGTTCGCCAGCTGTTTTAACACCAAAGTGATTTAGATCAGTCACAAGTTCGTCATACGGCTCGTTCTCGCGTTTAATACGACCGGGAAAGATTTCTGAAAGAGCGGAGTCTAAAACCTCAACGTTTAGAGGTGTTTCAGAGTTCTCATACTTCATCTGGCCTTGCACATAAAATTCACGATCTTCCAGAAGTCGATCAAATTCTAGATCCACTGTTTCTAAAAGCGCTGAAGCACGATTTATGGAGCGGCGTAGTGGAAGCGGTACACTCGCCTCGTGCTTATATTGGAGCTTATGAGAAGCTGCGGCCCAAATATGTTGCGCTAACGTTCTAACTTGAATTTCAACGCGTATACCTCCCAAATCGCCCCAGCTTGGTATTTCTAGCCAAGTCTCCGGCACCTCAATTATGTAGTGTTGCGACTGATAGCCAAACTGAGTGTCGGCTAGTCTTAAGGAAGTATCCTCAGAGCTTTTTATATTCAACGCATTACGAAGGAGGTTGTCGACGGCAATAAGGTCTCGCCGAAATAGCAAAATCAAACGAATTCCGATAAAGTCATCTAGGTCTTCAATATTGTCGAGAACAAGGGATTTTCTGCTTATTTTTTCTTCTATAGATGACCATTCTTTTACTCTCGCCTCGATGGGGACGCCCAGTGTCACTCCCTCTTTTTCAAGGAGGTGGTTCAGCTCAGTAGATAGTGCTGACTGTAAACGTTTTGCACGAGATTCGACTCGAATATATTTGAGTTTTAATTCCGAGAGATTCAAGTGAATATGTCCTTTTTATGTTTTTATCTTTTGCCTTTGAGGCAGTCTTTAATGTGCATCAGTTAAAAGTTGAAAAATCCAGCAAGCCACGCTGAAATCTTACATGCCAATAGATGCTGTTAATATGCCTCGCTGTCGATTGCGACAAGTTTTTTGAAGCAGCAGCAATTTCAATACTTCGTTCATACTAATGATCGTGACCGGTAGCATCCGAAGACCCTAGATTGGTGGGTAATCCTATGCGACTGTCAACTGCCATTTAAGTGGGGGGCTGCCGTATGAGTAGAGCCAGGCCTTGTTTGATATGGCCTGCGTTTTCACCAATTGTGTGAAGTGCCCCCCGAACATTGTCACCAACCTCTAAAGAATTTTGCTTCTCAGCCCAAAGAGTCAGCTCCATTACTGCCGCTTCGAGGGCGAGTTGATTTTGATAAAGCCGTTCCAGCACGTCCGGTAATGAGTATTCGCTTGCCATGGTTTGCGGCTCGTTTCAAAAAAATCAAGCATAGCAGCGGTATTCCCCTGATTTGCGAAAATCAGCAAAAAACGAGTGTGGGTGGGAGTATTGGTGGTACGAAAGTGGTACAGACGGGTCGCAATGGTGCTGTAACCCACGTTTTGTAGGAGCGGTGGGATTAGTCGTACCAATCCATCATCGGGGCGACGGAGAAGCGGCGGGAGAGTGACTTCGGTGAGGCGCTGATCAGGGGCATTGGACAATCTGAGTGGGTAGGGCGGAATGCGTGAGTTTATCAGGAATGGGCGTGCAGGTTTTGTGCTCAGGCTGAGAGGGTTCTTCTGTCCATAATGCGACTGCGGCCTTGGCGTTCGACGTTGACGAACCCGGCGAGTGAAGGGGGAAGCATGCGTGCTGTTTTCAGCAAAAAATTACCGTGAAAAAAGGCAGGCACGGTGCAATAATGGCTTAGGGCCATTATTTTACTTTATAAAAGTATCCTTGATGAAAACAACATTTTCCGCGAAATTGTTTATTGTTTTTATTGCTTCCCTGCTGGTCTGCGTTGTTTATTTCCTGGTTGAAGAGTTCCTGTAGCGTTACGACGCTCAGTTCGACTGTTTGTATTGTCGAATGAAGAACCTGCCGAGCACAAAGACACTCCCTAGCACCAGTCCTAAAAAGGCGCCGAGAAAGGCAAACTTTTTAGTGCTCTTGGTGGAGGACGTTTTTATTTCATCAAGGGCGTTAAAGGCTTTTAGCGTATTGCCTGCGGCCAGGGCCGGCAGGTTAAGTGCTATCGACTCGGCGTTGGCCGTTTCCATCGCGGACTTCAACTGGGCAGACGCCAGTGCTGCTGTCGTAGCGGTGGTTGAGGCGACATAGAGTACAGGCTCATTACCTCCCGACTTAGGGGGGGTGTCTTTCAAGGCAATGGAGTTGGCAGCCATCACGCCCATCGCAGAATAGAAAATATCATTCTGTATCGTGCTGTACAGCTTGGTTTCCAATGACAGCGGGCTGGCCTTCGCGGGCGCGTCCTTTTCATTGATTTCTTTATATAAGCTGTAGAGGGAAGGTTTAGTGATGTAAGTGCTGGCAGTCCATTGTTCAGGCGACGTGACAGAGAGAGCCAAAGAAGCAACTGTACCCAACACCGTGGTTGCAATAATCGTGGTCTTGCTAGTCCACAGTGCCTGAATAAGCGGTATCAGATCTATCTCATCATGGTTGGAACGGTCGTTTGAATTCGTAGGGCTGCTCACGAAAAATTCCTTTATTTGCGTTTTCAAATTGTAGAGAAAAAAACACAATGCGCCCACGTAAAAGTACGCGTCGTATTAGATGCGAATAGTTCTTGTCTGTTAAGCTCGGCGGACTCTAATAGCGTCGCGCCGACTCAGTACACTTGCCGTAGGATCATTTCTACGACGCATTCGTTCATCTACCAACGGTTCAATGTCCGCCTCGCATCCTTCGTGCGATGAGATAAACACCGAGACCCACCAAAGCCGTTACCGCACCGATATAGCCGGTACTCGTCCAGCCATAACCTGCGGTAATCGCCATCCCACCAAACCACGGCCCCAACGCGTTCGCCAGGTTGAACGCCGCGTGGTTCGACGCTGCCGCCAGGCTTGGCGCTTCATGGGCGATGTCCATCAGGCGGATTTGCAGCGGTGCGGCCAGGGCCACCATGGTGCCGACCAGGCCCATGCTCAGCAGCACGCCCCACAGCGACGATGCCGCGAAGGGGAAGAACAGCAGCACGGCCATCGACCACACCAGGATCAAGCCCACTGCACGGAACTGCATGCGGTCAAACAGCTTGCCGCCGGCAATGTTGCCGATGATCCCGCCCACGCCAAACGCCGCCAGGCCGAAGGGAATCCACTGGGGTGACACTTTGGTCACTTCGAGCATGGTCGGGGCCAGGTAGCTGAACACGCAGAACATCCCGGCAAACCCGATCGCGCCAATCGACAGCGCCATCCACACCTGCGGTTTGGTGAATGCGCGCAGTTCCTTGCGCGGGTCGCTGCGTTGTTCGTCGTGGCGATGGGGCACGAACTGCCAGACCAGCGCGATGGTGCACAGGGCGATGAGGCTGACCAGTGCGAAGGCCGAGCGCCAGCCCAGGTGCTGGCCGAGGAAGGTGGCGATGGGGTTGCCGAGCAGCATGGCCAGGGTCAAGCCCATCATCACGCGGGCCACGGCGCCAGCGCGTTTGTCGTTGGGCACCATGCTCGAGGCGACCACGGCGGCAATCCCGAAGTAGGCGCCATGGGGCAGGCCGCTGATGAAGCGGAAGGCCACCAGCGAGCCAAAGGTCGGGGTGAAGGCCGTGGCGAGGTTGCCCAGGGCGTACAGGCCCATCAACAGCAACAACATGTGTTTGCGCAGCAGCTTGGCGCCGAGGATGGCCAGCAGCGGGGCGCCGACCATCACGCCGAGGGCGTAGGCGCTGATGGCGTGGCCGACCTGCGGTTCGCTTAACCCCAGGTTCTGGGCGATGTCGGGCATCAGGCCCATGATGGCAAATTCGCCGGTGCCGATCGCGAAGGCGCCCACGGCCATGGCAGCTTCCATTTTGGCGGCGCTGCGCGCGGGCAGCACGTGCCCGGGTGTTTGCTGGATAGTCATGGGTAACTCTATTTGGAAGGATTGCACGAAGGACAGTCGCCGATGCTACGCAAGCAACGACGAAGGTGTCTAGAACAGCCATTTGCACGAGAGTTCCAGGCCTGTGACCTCAGGTCGCGCCTGCCACCCTTGACATCGACGCGGCAAAACCTGGGATTTAGAGCTGTCAATTGGCCAAACAGCGCATATTGGCTGTTTGCCGTGATATTCTGCGCGCCGTCTTGGTCTAGTCTTTCTCTGGTACGTACACCCGTATACGTCCCAGCGATTGGCTGTCGCCCAG
>Ga0247742_10000331_pt1 | contig 40357 bp, 32 predicted proteins | sample UWRJL208509C2_FD_180944 | JGI IMG/M metagenome (GOLD analysis project Ga0247742, IMG submission 180944) | Plant litter microbial communities from Arlington Agricultural Research Station in Wisconsin, United States - UWRJ-L208-509C-2 | ecosystem: Environmental > Terrestrial > Plant litter >...
GCTGGCCGCCATTTCGCGAACCAGTGCTTCATCCAGTGGTTTGACGAAGCGCATGTCAACGACGGTCGCGTCCAGCTTTTCGGCCACTTTCAGCGCCTCGGCCAGTTGCACGCCGAAGACCAGAATCGCGACCTTGCTGCCGGTAAGACGCACGATGCCCTTGCCGATTTCAATCGGTTCGAGGCCGCTGTCGATCACCGCGTTCGGCCCGGTACCGCGCGGATAACGCACCGCCGCCGGACCGTTGAACAGATGTCCGGTGCTGAGCATTTTGCGCAGCTCGTTTTCGTCGCTAGGCGTCATCACCAGCATGCCGGGGATGCAGCGCAGGAACGACAGATCGAAGCTGCCTGCGTGAGTCGGGCCGTCTTCGCCCACCAGACCTGCGCGGTCAATGGCGAACAGCACGTCGAGGTTTTGCACCGCGACGTCGTGAATCAGTTGATCGTAGCCGCGCTGCAGAAACGTCGAATAAATCGCGACCACGGGCTTGGAACCCTCGCAGGCCATGCCAGCGGCGAGTGTGACCGCGTGTTGCTCGGCAATTGCCACGTCGAAATAACGGTCCGGGAAGCGCTCGCTGAACTCGACCAGATCCGAGCCTTCTTTCATCGCCGGCGTGATGCCAACCAGGCGCGAGTCCGCTTCGGCCATGTCGCACAGCCATTGGCCGAACACGCCGGAGTACTTAGGGCCGCTGGCGGGTTTGGGCGCAGCAGCGGGGGCATCCAGCGGGTCGAGCTTGGTGATCGCGTGGTAGCCGATCGGATCGACCTCGGCGGGGGCAAAACCTTTGCCCTTCTTGGTTACGACGTGCAGGAACTGCGGGCCTTTGAGGTCTCGCATGTTGCGCAGCGTCGCGATCAGCGTCGGCAGGTCGTGGCCGTCGATAGGGCCGATGTAGTTCCAGCCCAGCTCTTCAAACAAGGTGCCGGGAACCAGCATGCCCTTGGCGTATTCCTCGGTGCGGCGGGCGATTTCCCACGCGCCCGGCAGACGCGACAGCACTTTCTTGCTGCCTTCGCGCATGCTGGTGTAGGTGCGGCTGGAGAGGATTTTGGCCAGGTAATTGGACAGCCCGCCGACGTTGCGCGAGATCGACATGTCGTTGTCGTTGAGGATGACCAGCATGTCGGCGGCAACTTCCGGCGCGTGGTTCAGCGCCTCGAAGGCCATGCCGGCAGTCAGTGCACCGTCGCCAATGACTGCGATGGCCTTGCGGTCGCTGCCCTGCAGGCGGGAGGCGAGAGACATGCCCAGCGCGGCGCTGATCGAGGTGCTCGAGTGGCCGACGCCGAAGGTGTCGTACTCGCTCTCACTGCGGCGCGGGAAGGCTGCTACTCCGCCTTTCTGACGCAGGGTCGACATCAGCTGGCGACGCCCGGTGAGGATTTTGTGCGGATACGCTTGATGACCGACGTCCCAGACCAGCCGGTCGTCGGGGGTATCAAATACGTAATGCAGGGCGATGGTGAGTTCGATAACGCCAAGGCCGGCGCCGAAATGGCCGCCCGTCTGGCCAACGGTGTAGAGCAGCTCCAGGCGCAATTCGTCAGCCAGGGCTTCGAGCTCTGCTTCACCTAACCGGCGCAGGCCATCCGGCGTCGCTGCACTGTCGAGCAGAGGCGTGGACGGGCGCTCGCGGGGAATCTCTTTGAACGTCGTGGGCATCAGGCGAATCGTTATCAGCAAAAGAGGCGGCAGTTTACCTGATGCTTCGCACGCTGCACATGAACTGCAACCGATGGATGCTCAGATTGCGCAAGCGGAGGAGATCTTGGAATGCTCTGTAGGAGCCAACTTGTTGGCGAAGCAGATTATCCGACGGTAGATATGTGTCGTTCGAAACAATGCTTCGCGAACAAGTTCGCTCTTACAAGGGCGAGGTTGGATCAGCTACGGCGTTCGACGATGTAGCGCGCAAGCGCACGCAGCGGTTCGGCGGCGGCGTTGAACGGGTGCAGTGCATTGAGCGCCTGATCACGCAGCTCAAGAGCGTAATGTTTGGCCTCCTCCAGCCCCAGCAGCGCCGGGTAGGTCGGCTTGTCGCGGGCGATGTCGGCGCCCTGGCGTTTACCCAGGGTGGCGGTATCGCTCTCGACATCGAGAATGTCGTCCTGCACTTGAAAGGCAAGGCCGATGGCGCGGGCGTAGATTTGCAGCGCATCAAGCTGAACCTGACTGGCGTTACCACTGGCCAGAGCGCCGAGCCTGACGCTGGCTTCGATCAGTGCGCCGGTCTTGTGCCGGTGCATGAAGGCCAGCGCCGTCTGGTCAAGCTTGAGGCCCACAGACCCCAGGTCGATGGCTTGACCGCCCACCATACCGGCCGGGCCGGCAGCTTGTGCCAGGGCGCAGACCATATTCAGACGGGTTTCGGCCGACTGAGGCGTGAGGCGTGGATCGGTCAGTACGCTGAAGGCCAGGCTTTGCAGGCCATCACCGGCCAGAATCGCGCAGGCTTCGTCGAAGGCTTTGTGAGTGGTGGGCTGGCCGCGGCGCAGATCGTCGTCGTCCATGGCCGGCAAATCGTCGTGCACCAGGGAGTAGGCGTGGATCAACTCCACTGCGCAGGCTGCCCCGCTGGCCTCGTCCACGTTGCCACCGAGGGCTTCGCAGGCCGCGTAAACCAGCAGCGGACGCACGCGTTTGCCGCCATTCATGACGCTGTAGCGCATGGCGTCGTAGAGGCGGGTGAGTTCGGGGCTGGGTGCGACAAACAGACTGTCCAGCGCTGCATTGACGCGCGCCTGACTGAGGGCCTGATAGTCAGAGATCATTCGGGCTGTTCCGCATCGAATGGCTCTTCGGCCAACTCGCCGTCGCGCTCCAGCAATACCTGAACCTTCTGCTCGGCCTGGGCGAGGGCGCTTTGGCATTCGCGGGTCAGACGGATGCCTTGTTCGAATGCGGTCAACGAATCTTCCAGCGACAGCTCGCCGTTCTCCAGACGCTCAACCAGCGTTTGCAAATCGGTGAGGGACTGTTCGAAATCCAGTGCAGCTTTCTTGCGGGCCATGGCGGCTATCCCGGTAGACGTTAAACGGGCGCGACACTAGCAGAGCGGGGGCATTGGGGCAAATGAACGGCGCTGATCGGGCATGGGCAGCTCATCCGTCCCACAGATTGATCCCTATCCCGTGGGAGCGGACTTGTCCGCGAAGGGCGCGGTATGGCTGGCCGATTTTTAGCGGCTGACACACCGCGTTCGCGGACCAGTCCGCTCCCACGAGTCTGAGTTCAATGCCGGGAATAAGTCGATCTTAAAGTCAGAACCCTTCCAGCACGATCTTGCCTTTGGCCTGATGGCTTTCGATCACCGCGTGGGCACGACGCAGGTTGGCTGCATTGATGGTGCCGAAGTGCTCGCCCAGGGTGGTTTTCAGCACGCCTTGGTCGATCAGCTCGGCGACGCGGTTGAGCAGTTCGTGCTGCTTGATCATGTCCGGCGTTTCGAACAGGGAGCGGGTGAACATCAGCTCCCAATGCAGCGACAGCGCCTTGCGCTTCATGGGCGTCACGTCGAGAGTTTTCGGGTCATCGATCAGCGCCAGTTTGCCTTGGGGGCGCAGGGCTTCGATGAGCTGCGCAAAGTGGCTGTCGGTGTGGGTAAGGCTGGCGACGTGGCTGACCTGGCCAACGCCGATCTGCTCCAATTGCTCCACCAGCGGCTTGCTGTGGTCGATCACGTGATGGGCGCCCAGTTGCTTGATCCAGTCGCTCGTTTCGGGACGGGAAGCGGTGCCGATCACGGTCATTCTGGTCAGTCGACGGGCCAGTTGAACGAGGATCGAGCCGACACCGCCAGCGGCACCGACGATCAACAGGCTGTCACCTTCGCCGCCACCTTCAGGCACGCCCAACCGATCAAACAGCAATTCCCAGGCCGTGATTGACGTCAACGGCAGGGCTGCGGCGTGGGCATCATCAATCGATTTGGGCTTGTGCCCGACGATGCGCTCGTCCACCAGATGAAACTCGCTGTAGCTGCCAGGTCGGGCAATGGAACCGGCGTAAAACACCTCATCACCGGGCTGGAACAGCGTCACTTCGCTGCCCACTTCGCGAACGGTGCCGACGGCGTCCCAACCTACGACCTTCGGTTCGGTGGCGGCGGAGCCAGCGCGGATTTTAGTGTCCACCGGGTTCACGGAAATGGCCCGTACTTCTACCAACAGATCACGGGGGCCGGGCGTTGGCTTGGGCAAGTCCATATCGATCAGCGCGTTCGGGTCTTCGATGGGCAGACCGTGTTGGGTAAAGGCAATGGCTTTCATTGGGCTTCCTCTTCAAGGGGTAAAAACGTTCGAACATCCAAAATGGACATTCATTCAAACCGGTGATGCCATCTTCACCTTCGCTGCGGAAAAGAAAAACCGGCAGAATGCGCCAACACTTTCACAGCTGGAGTGAAAATGATCCGTATCGATGATCTCAATCTGTTTGTGCGCACGGCAGTGCTCGGGAGCTTTTCCAACACCGCTCGGGAGGTGGACTTGCTGCCGGGGCAGGTTGCTGCGGCGATCAAGCGTCTGGAGCGCGAGCTGGATATTCGACTGTTTGCACGTTCGACACGCAGCCTGCGCCTGACCCTTGAAGGCGAGCAATATTTGCCCACCGCGCAAACCGTGCTTGATGCGCTCAAAGATGGGCGCGAGAAACTGCGCCGCGAGAGCGCCGAACTACGAGGCGTGCTGCAAGTGGCCGCGCCTTCGGATCTGGGGCGCAATATCCTGCTGCCGTGGCTGACCGAGTTTCGGCGGCAACATCCGGCGCTCACGATGCGCCTGTTTTTGTCCGACCAAGTGGCAGACATGTTTCGTGATCCGGTCGATGTCGCTATTCGCTACGGCGTGATCGAGGACGCCAATTACATCGCGCTCCCCCTCGCACCGTGGAACAGACGGGTATTGGTGGCGTCCCCTGAATACCTGGCGCGCAGCGGTCGTCCGCAGACGCCTGATGATCTTCTGCGTCGCGAGTGCCTGCTCTACACCATGAATGGGCGGATCTATGACAAATGGCGGATCGGTTCTCAAATGCTCACCGTCTCGGGACCACTGTTCAGCGACGATGCCGACGTGGCCCGGCGTTGGGCGGTTGCAGGGGAGGGCATCACCTACAAATCCTGGCTGGATGTCAGCGAAGACGTGCGCACGGGAAGGCTGGAAGTACTGATGCCGGATTATCCCGGCGAACCGACGCCGTTGAATCTGGTATGCCCGCACCGCAAGCAGTTTTCTCCGGCGATACAGCAGCTGCATTCTTTGTTGCGCAGCCAGTTTGCCGAGATGCAAGCCGGCTTGCCGACGCTGATTTAAATGCCTGCAGAACCTCTGTAGGAGCCAACTTGTTGGCGAGCGCTAAACGCCTTGTTTCAGGCACGCCGCCTCGCGAACACGTTCGCTCCCACAGAAATTGCGCATTTATAGGGATCGCCCGTTACTCAGGGAAATCCGCGCTCTCGCTGACACTGGCCCATTCGTCGAAATTGGTGCTCAGGGTTTTCAGCTTGCCTTGGGCGACGCCTACCGCAATTTTGCCGAGCAACAGGCGCAAGGGCGGATTGTTCGCGTTCACGGTATCAACGATGGCCACCGCCGCACGCTTCGGATCGCCCGGCTGGTTGCCGCTGTAGCTGCGGGTCGCCTCGGTGCGCTTGCCGGACGTTTCCTGATAATCGGCAATCGTGCTGCTCGCTTGATTGGCTGAGCGGCCCGCCCAATCGGTACGAAACGGTCCGGGCTCGACTAGCAGCACCTTGATGCCCAGCGGCTCGACTTCCTGCGACAGCGATTCGGAGAGCGCTTCCACGGCGAACTTGGAGGCGTTGTAAAAGCTCAGGGACGGAAATGCCACCAGCCCACCCACCGATGAGATGTTCACTACCGTGCCGGAGCGACGCTTGCGCATCCCGGGCAGCACGGCGCGTGTCATCTCGGTCAGGCCCCAGACGTTGATTTCGAACATCTGCCGCACTTCGCTGATGTCGCTTTCCTCGAACGCGCCGAAGTAGCCGACGCCTGCGTTATTGACCAGCACGTCGATCTGACCGAAGCGCTCGGTGGCGGCCTTCACGGCAGCGTCCACTTGTGCGGCGTCGGTGACGTCGAGCTTGAGCACCAATGCGTTGCTTTCGTGACCTTTGACGATGTCCTCGACCTGCTGCGGATTACGCGCGGTGACGACCGTCGGATAGCCCAGGCTCAGGGTGTGCAAGGCCAGTTCGCGGCCAAAGCCAGTGGAGCAGCCGGTGATGAACCAGACAGGTTTTTGCGTCGATGAAGTCATGCCGGGATTTCCTCATTCAGTAGTGAGTTCCAGGGTGATGCTGCTTTGAATGCGACCGCCTGATCTGCGCGTGGTGCCATCTGGCAGCATGAGCAACGCCGATTCTGTAGGAGCCAACGTGTTGGCGAGCCGATTCGCCTCGTGCCAGACCAACCGCCTCGCGAACAAGTTCGCTCCTGCAGGGGGCGTGGATCACGCCAATGTCTGTTTCTGCCCGGAGGGCGTAGGAGCCAGAATCAAAAGCCCAGCGCCAAGTCGCCATTGCCCATCAATGGGAATGCCGCGGCTCGCCGCTTCTGGCAATCACCCGCAAATGCAACGTAGCCGGTTCAAGGCAGCCGCCTGTGGAGAGTTGCCCGACCAATTGCCGATACAACTCCTGCCACGGTGTTTGGGAAGGCGGCATGCTCGGTACGAAGTTTGCCCGTCGTTCGGCCATCTCCTCGTCAGACACCAGCACGTTCACGCTGCGATTGTTCAGGTCCACACGCAGTCGGTCGTTGGTTTTCAACAGCGCCAGGCCGCCACCGACCGCCGCTTCCGGCGACATATTGAGAATCGACGGGCTGGCCGAGGTCCCGCTCTGGCGCCCATCTCCCAGACACGGCAGCGAGTCGATCCCGCGCTTGATCAGCTCGGCGGGCGGCGCCATGTTCACGACCTCGGCGCTGCCCGGATAGCCCACGGTTCCGGCGCCGCGAATCACCAGAATGCAGCGCTCGTCGATGTCCAGCGTCGGGTCGTTGATCCGCGCGTGATAGTCCTCCGGCCCCTCGAACACAATCGCCCGTGCGTCGAAGCTGTTCTCGTTGCCCGGCTCGGACAGATAGGTCTTGCGAAACGCCTCGCCGACCACCGACATCTTCATGATCGCGCTGTCGAAAAAATTACCGCTGAGCACGATAAAACCTGCGCGATGCTTGAGCGGGTCTTCGTATGGACGAATCACATCCGCATCGCTTGCCACTGCAGTGCGCACGATCTCGCCAATGGTTTTGCCTGACACCGACGCGCAGTCCTCGTGGAGCTTCCCGGCCTTTTGCAGCTCATGCATGACTGCCGGCACGCCGCCTGCGCGGTGAAAACCTTCACCCAGATATTTGCCAGCGGGCATGCAGTTCACCAAAAGCGGCACGTCTTCGCCGATCCGTTGCCAGTCGTCCAGGCTCAGCTCGATGCCCATGTGCCGGGCGATGGCGATCAGGTGCGGCGGGCAGTTGCTCGAGGCGCCGAGTGCAGAGGCCACAGCGATGGCGTTTTCAAAAGACTCGCGGGTCATTATCTGCGACGGGCGCATGTCTTCGCGGACCATGTCGCAAATGCGTTTGCCGGTGATGTAGGCCATCTGCCCGCGCTCGCGGTACGGTGCCGGGATGCTCGCGCAACCGGGCAGCGACATGCCGAGCGCTTCGGCCAATGCGTTCATCGAAAGCGCGGTGCCCATGGTGTTGCAGTGACCGACCGAGGGCGATGCTGCCGTGGTCATTTCCATGAAGCCTTCGTAGTTGATCTCGCCCGCTGCCATCAGGTTGCGCGCATGCCACAGCACCGTGCCGGAGCCGATCAGTTCGCCCTTGTGCCGACCGTCGAGCATCGGTCCGCCTGACAAGACTATCGACGGCAGATCCGTGGTCGCGGCCGCCATCAGGCAGGCTGGGGTGGTTTTGTCGCAACCGGTGGTCAGCACCACGCCGTCGAGGGGGTAGCCGTGCATGATTTCCACCAGCCCCAGATACGCCAGATTACGATCCAGCGCAGCCGTAGGGCGACGGGTTTGCTCGGCCATGGGATGCACCGGAAACTCCATGGGAATCCCGCCCGCATCGCGAATCCCTTCCCGCACGCGCTTGGCCAGTTCCAGGTGGTGACGATTGCACGGCGCAAGGTCGCTGCCGGTCTGCGCGATGCCAATGATCGGCCGCCCGGACTGCAACTCTTCGCGGGTCAGGCCGTAGTTCATGTAGCGCTCGACGTAGAGCGCGGTCATGTCGGCATGTTCAGGGTCGTCAAACCACTGCTGGCTGCGCAGGCGGCGCTTTGAAAGGTCGGTCATGGCTGGGTTCTCTTGTGATTTAGCAGCCTCGGCGGCTGCCTAGTTGTATTTGTTACCGGTAACATTGCTCGTGCGAATTCAATTTGTAAACCGCTTTATTGCGTTTGCAGTTGCCCTGTATCCCCCACTCGGCAGGGCTGGCGCTATGTATAATCGGCCACGCTTTATCTCCCCTCAGAAGGCATTCAATGAGTTCGGACGTCCCCGGCAGCAGCATTCCCGAGCAGCGTATCGCCGCACCGCGCATGGCCGACGTGGCCAAACTTGCGGGCGTGTCGAAGATGACAGTCTCCCGGGTGCTGGCCGGTCGCGAGGTCTCCGAAAAAACCCGTGACAACGTGTTGGCCGCTATCGACAGCCTCGGTTATTTGCCCGATGCGTCGGCGGGCACGCTGTCCAGTGGCCGTTCACAATTTATCGTCGCGCTGGTGCCTTCACTGGTCAGCTCCAACTTCGCCGACACCGTGCGCGGGCTTAACGATGTGGTGCGCGAAAAAGGCTTGTGCCTGTTGCTTGGCGACACCGATTACCACCTCGAACAGGAAGCGCTGCTGGTGCGCACCCTGCTGCGCCACCGCCCCTTGGGCGTGATGCTCACTGGTGCCGCGCATCTGGAGATCACCCGCAAACTGCTGCACCAGGCGCAGGTGCCGGTTGTGGAAACCTGGGATCTGCCCGAGCAGCCCATTGATCAGGCGGTGGGGTTTTCCAACGCCCAGGCAGCCGCGGCGATGGTGGCGCATTTGCACCAGCGCGGTTATCGACGCATCGGCTACATCGGCGGCGCCTCCCCGCTGGATCACCGTGGTCAGCAGCGCCAGCGCGGTTACCTTCACGCCATGGCCGACCTGGGCCTGGGCGAGCCGCGCTTGATGGAATACGGCGACTCGCCCATCACCATGAGTCATGGCGGTGAGTCGGTGCGCAGGTTGCTGGAAAAGTGGCCGGACACCGATGCGGTGATGTGCGTCAGTGATCTGTCGGCGTTCGGGGCGATTATGCAGTGTCATCGTCAGGGCCTTCGCGTGCCTGAGGACATCGCAGTGGCAGGTTTCGGGGATTTTGAAGTGTCGCGCTATTGCAAGCCGACGATCAGCACCGTCGCGGTCGACCCGTACGGCATTGGCCGTCGCGCCGGTGAACTGTTGATCGCCAGTGCCGATGCGCTGCGATTGAATACGCAGCGACCCAAGCAAAGCGTGGCCGTTGGTTATCAGGTGCTTGCTCGCGAAAGCACCTGATCGAGTCAGCGCTCAGCGCGACAACAGATCACGCGCTGCCAGGTTGCGCACCAGCGCGCCAACGCCGAAGGTCCAGGGCTTGGCCCTGCTGCTGTGAGTCACCTGATTGTGCAAACTGCCCAGCAGTGGGCTGCTGATGCTCACCTGATCCCCCAGCTTGTGGGTGAAGCCGCCTCCCACGTTGTCGCGATCTTCGGTAGGAGCGAACAGGGTGCCCAGGTACAGCAGGAATCCGTCCGGGTATTGATGGTTTTCGTTGAGGGTCTGCGCTGCAAGATCTTCCGGGTCGCGGCTGATCTGCGACATCGAGCTTGAGCCCTTCATCACGTAACCGTCTTCGCCTTTGACCTGCAACTCGACCACGCAATTGCGCACGTCATCCATGCTGAACGTCTCGTCAAACAGCCGAATGAACGGGCCGATGGCGCACGAGGCGTTGTTGTCCTTGGCCTTGCTCAGCAGCAGCGCGCTGCGGCCTTCGAAGTCCCGCAGGTTGACGTCATTGCCCAGGGTCGCGCCGTGGATCTGGCCGCGACTGTTGACCGCCAGCACCACTTCGGGCTCGGGGTTGTTCCATTCGGATTTGGGGTGAATACCGATTTCGCTGCCAGTGCCCACGGCGGCCAGCACTGGCGCTTTGGTGAAGATTTCTGCGTCTGGCCCGATGCCGACTTCCAGGTATTGCGACCACATGCCTTGCTCGATCAGCAGCGCCTTGAGCTTGGCCGCCTGTTCGGAGCCCGGCTTGATGCTGCGCAGGTTGTCGCCAATGGCCGCGTGCACAATTGCGCGTACGCTTTCGGCCTTGGCTGGATCGCCTGCGGCCTGTTCCTCGATCACTCGCTCGATCATGCTGGCGGCGAAGGTGACGCCGGCGGCTTTGATCACTTGCAAATCAGCGGGGGCGAGCAGAAACGGTTTATTGAGGTCCGGATGAGTGCCGGAGTTCGCCAACAGGTCTTCTACGCTGCCGATCAATGTGCCTTGGATCTGGCGCACGGCCTGCAACGGCGACTCGGCTTCGAGCAGCTCACTCAAGGTGGCGAAACGCTCGGACACATCGAATACGCCGTCGGCACGCAGCACCACTGGCGAAGGCCCGGCAACGTTGCCCGGCACCCAGGCGCGACCGACCAGCGTACCGGTCAGGCCGTCAGCAGGCAGAGAGTTTTCAGGGGTTAATTTGATGGGCATGGGCAAAGTCCTTGAGCGGAAAAATTCTTGTTATGGAGCGTTTCACGCTAATCACCGCACCCGATAAACTCCAATGACATCTGCTCAATTATCGATAACACTGGGTTATCGCTTGCTGAGGCTACCCCCGTGTCCGATATCTCCTTGCCGCACCTGTGCAACTGGCTGAAGTTCAAACACCTGATGCTGATCGACACGCTGGCGCGCACCCGCAACATGCACCTGGCGGCGCAGCACATGAACCTTAGCCAGCCTGCGGTCAGCAAAATGCTGCGCGAAATCGAGAAGCAACTGGGCTTTGATTTGTTCGAGCGTCTGCCGCGCAACATGCCGCCGACGGCTCTCGGGGAACACGTGCTGCGCTATGCGCAAATCGCCCTGAATGACGCGAGCAAGTTCGCCGATCAAATCAGCAGCCTGCGCGAGGGTGGCCATGGTTTTCTGAAAGTCGGGGCGATTTTTGCGGCAACCGCCGTCGTGCTTCCGGATGCCATCGTGCAGATCAAGCAGCGCTGGCCGTTGTTATCGATCGAAGTGGTGGAGCAGACCAGCGACCATTTGATGGAAATGCTCGAAGACAAAAAGCTCGATCTGGCCGTCGCCCGTTTTACCCATGAAAACCAGCAGCAGCTCTATGACTTTCGTGCGCTGGCGCCGGAGCCGTTCTGCATGGTGGTCAACAGTCGGCATCCGTTGACACAGCACAATGAAACTCCACTGGAAGAGTTGGGCAAATGGCCGTGGATCATGTACCCGGTCGGCACGCCAATTCGAGCGCGCATGGAGCAGGCATTCGCCAAGGCGGGGATCGCGACGCCGCGCAACACCGTCGACACCATCTCAATGCAGACCTTCCTGCAAGTGCTGCAATCGGGGCCGATGATCGCCATGTTGCCGGAATCGATGGTCGGGCCGCATCTGGAGAGCGGTCTGTTGAGGATCCTCAATACGTCATTGCAACTGGCCCCTCAGGACTACGGCATTCTGACGCGCAAAGGTGAGCCATTGCTGGGTGCGGCGTTGGAGTTTGCCCAGATCCTGTTTGAGAACGCCCGGTCGGCACGCGACGCGAAATCCCTGTAGGGACACGCTTGCATTCCGATAACGGCCCGTTATCGCTCAATCGAAACATGTCATCGAGCATGCCCTCCAGCGACTATGGCCTAACCTGATTGTTACCGGTAACATCGCCCGACAGCCAGACCGCTTCATTCCCAATAAAAACAATCAGGCGCCTACAGCGCCTAGGGATCCTCACATGCAAACTGTTTCCCAGCGCCAACCCGGTCACACGGGGGCGGGCGACGCCGGTTTCGAAGACCGGACCTATCGCAAAGTCATCCTGCGCATCCTTCCCGTCCTGCTGCTGTGCTACATGGCGGCCTACCTGGACCGCGTGAACATCGGTTTTGCCAAACTCGACATGCTCAACGACCTGGGCTTCAGTAACACTGTCTACGCCCTGGGCGCGAGCGTGTTCTTTTGGGGTTATTTCCTGTTTGAAGTCCCGAGCAATCTGCTATTGCATCGCTTCGGCGCGCGCTTCTGGATCGCTCGCATCATGCTCAGCTGGGCCGTGGTCTCGATTGCCGTGGCGTTCACTGTGCCGCTGGCGGGCGTGTTCCATGTCCAGTCTGAAACCATGTTTTATGTATTGCGGTTCTTGCTCGGGATCTGTGAAGCGGGCTTCTTCCCTGGCGTGATTCTGTACCTCAACTACTGGTTTCCGACTCGCCGTCAAAGCCGGGTTATGTCGGGTTTTCTGATGGCCATGCCGATCAGTCTGACGCTTGGCGGCGTTTTGTCCGGGTGGCTGATGACCAAGATGCAAGGCGTGCACGGCATGGCAGGCTGGCAGTGGATGCTGATCGTGGAGGGCATTCCATCGGTGATCATGGCGCTGGTGGTGATCTGTCTGTTGGCAGACAACATCGACAAGGCCAAATGGTTGTCACCGGTTGAGAAGGCCATGCTCAAAGCCAACCTGCAAACCGACAGCAAGGGCAAGGCGACGAGCCTGCGTGAGGTGTTCCTCAATGGTCGTGTCTGGCTGCTGGTGTTGATTCTCCTGACGTTCAACACCGGCTTTTACGGTTTGGCATTCTGGATGCCTTCGATCATCAAAAGTGCCGGGGTTTCCAACCCGCTGGACATTGGCCTGCTGACTGCCATTCCGTACGGCATTGCCGTCATCGCCATGACGCTCAACGCCCGTCATTCCAACAGAACCGGCGAACGCCGTTTGCATGCGGCCATCCCGGCGTTCATCGGTGGCGTTGGTTTGATCCTCAGCGCCTATTTCGCCAATAACGTCGTGCTGTCGATTATCTTCCTCAGCGTTTCGGCCTCCGGTGTGCTCAGCTTGATGCCGATCTACTGGACCCTGCCAGGGTCGGTGCTGTCGGGCGTCGCGGCCGCAGCAGGGATTGGCATGATCAACGCCATTGGCAACCTGTCAGGCTTTACTGGCTCGATGATCACGGCCGTAGCCGAGAACCTGACCGGCAACATCAACAACGGCACATACGTCCTTGGGGCCTGTTTGTTCGTCAGTGGGGCGTTGATTCTGTCGATACCCAGGGCGATGTTGGCAACAGGCGATAAGGTCGAAAACGACCTTCCACCTTCGCCTACCGAGGCCGTACTTTCACGCGGATAACACATTGCCAGGGCTTTTGACGCTGCCATCGCCTTACGCGATGGCAGCGTCGTCAATGCCTGATATACGCCTGGATTTCTCACTCCTACCATCGTGCTCACATGACCTGTCGGTCGACCACATGAGAGGACTGAACATGAAAAACTTTCGAATCGGACAAATCGTTCCCAGCTCCAACACCACGATGGAAACCGAAATCCCGGCGATGCTGACCTCGCGTTACTCGCTGTTCCCCGAAGAGCATTTCACCTTCCACTCCTCGCGCATGCGCATGATGAAAGTCAGCTCCGAAGAGCTGAAGAAAATGGACATCGACAGCGACCGCTGCGCACTGGAGCTGAGCGATGCGCGGGTGGATGTGATGGCCTACGCCTGTCTGGTGGCGATCATGTGCCAGGGGCCGGGCTACCACAAAGTGTCTCAGGACCGTCTGAGCAAGACCGTGCAGGACAACCAGGCGCCCACGCCGGTGCTCAGCTCGGCAGGCGCCCTGATCGACAGCCTGAACCTGATGAACTACAAAAAAGTGTCGATCATCACCCCATACATGAAACCGCTGACGCAACAGGTCATCGACTACATCGAAGCGGCCGGAATTGAAGTCGTGGATTCCATCAGCCTGGAAGTGTCCGACAACCTGGCAGTCGGTCGTCTGGACCCGATGGATCTGGTGGCCCACGCCGATCGGTTGAACATCGGACAGGCCGACGGTGTTGTGCTGTCGTGCTGCGTACAGATGCCCTCGCTGCCTGCGATCCAGGTGGTACAGGATCGCCTCGATAAACCGGTGTTGTCGGCGTCGGTCGCTACCGTGTATCAAATCCTCAAAACCCTGGGCCTGGAAGCCAAAGTGCCGAACGCGGGGCATCTGCTGTCGGGTCAGTATTGAACTGAACTCGCTCCGATGCAGGAGCTGACGAGCTCGTGCGAGGCTGCGATTGCGGTGTGTCAGGCAGATCGCAATCGCAGCCTCGCGCTGCTCGTCAGCTCTTACAGGATGTGTGTTTGAGCGCGACTGGTAGGGGCGCGATTGCCCGCGATCATTTCGGAGTCCGGTACGGATTTGGGCGATGACCAAGATCAAATGTAGGAGCTGACGAGGTAAGATGCCGGCCATTCTGGTCAGCACGCCCGGTACTCCCATGAAGCTTGATCCCGTCTCATTGCGCCTATTCGTCAGCGTTATCGAAGAGGGCACCATCGCCGCCGCCGCCAAGCGCGAACACATTGCGGCAGCGGCAGTGAGCAAGCGCCTCAGTGAGCTGGAGGAGCTGCTCGACGCCCAGTTGTTGAACCGCACCAACAAAGGCATCACCGCCACCGACGCCGGTCTGTCGCTGCTGTTCATGGCCCGCAGCGCGCTCAACAACCTCAACGAAATTGTCGTGCAGATGCGCGATTACTCCCATGGCCGTCGCGGCTCGGTGCATGTGCTGGCGAACATTTCCGCCGTCACGCAATTCATGCCGGCGTTGATCAAGTCGTTTATGGATCAATATCCGCTGATCAATATCGTGCTTGAAGAACAGCAAAGCCTGGGCATCACCAAAGCCGTCGCCGAAAACCGTGCCGATGTCGGTATCTTTACCCGGCTGCCCCACGGTGCGGACATTGAGGTGTTCCCGTTTCGCACAGACCGCCTGGTATTGCTCGTACCCAATGAACACCCGTTGGCTGACCGCCCAAGCGTCACGTTCGCCGAAATTCTGGACCATGAATTTGTCGCGCTCAGAAGTGGTACGCACCTGAATTTTCAGTTGATCAAAGCCGCCAATGATTTGGGTCGCTCATTGAAAATCCGCATGGAGGTCTCAAGTTACGACGCCCTGTGCCTGATGGTGCAGGCGGGCGTCGGCATCGGCATCATGCCTCGGGGCACTGCCGATATTTACCGGATGGATGGCGCTCGGGTGGTTACGCTGGATGAGGAGTGGGCCACTCGCGAGTTGACGCTGTGCGTGCGGTCCCGTGAAGGGTTATCCATGGCGGCAGGGTTGTTCGTCGATCATCTACTCACTGCTCCTGCGTGATCGTTCCCTCGCTCGCATGGGAATGCAGCCCCGGACTGGTGGGAGGGAGCTTGCTCGCGATTGGGTACTTGATGCCCTGAAGAAGGAGCGAATGTACTGGCCTCATCGCGAGCAAGCTCCCTCCCACAAAGGCCCGCTACCGCAGCGCCGCCATCAAGGCTTCAATCGTCAAAAACTCCCGATCCACCGCCGGAAGTTCCGGCCGCTTCAACACCAGCACCGGAATCCCACGCTCACGCGCCACTTCAAGCTTGGGCTCGGTTGCGCCGCTGCCGCTGTTCTTGCTGATCAGCACATCGATGTCGCACCGGGCAAACAACGCGCGCTCGTCCTCCAGCAAAAATGGCCCGCGCGCGCCAATCACTTCGCATCGCTCATTGCCGGGATAGCTGTCCAGGGCGCGCAAGGTCCAGAACTGATGCACCGGGATCTCATGCAAGTGCTGCAACGGTTCGCGACCCAAGGTAAACAGCGGGCGCTTGAACGGGGCTAGCGCTGCAATCAACGCGTTCCAGTCTTCCACTTTGCGCCAGTCATCGGCCGGGCTAGCCACCCAGGCCGGACGCCGCAACGCCCAGCACGGGATGCCCGCCGATTGTGCAGCGGTCGCCGCGTTACGGCTGATCTGCGCGGCATACGGGTGCGTGGCGTCCACCAGCAAATCAATGCCTTCATCGCGCACAAATTGCGCAAGCCCTTCAGCCCCGCCGTAACCGCCGACTCGCACCTGACACGCAAGATCCGTCGGCACCCGGCCGACGCCCGCCAGGCTGTAAATGTGCTGCGGCCCCAATTGTCGGGCCATCGCCAGTGCTTCGGTCACGCCGCCTAACAGCAACAAACGCTTCATGCCGAAACCCCCGCGCGCCCGACAATCCCGCCCTGGCGGTCGATGGCGAACACTTCCACCTGGACCTGCGCAGGCACCACGCTGCGGGCGAAATCCAGTGCGTGCTGACAAACTGCGTCACCCAGGGCGATCCCTTGAGCAGCGGCCATCGCCAAAGCTTGCTGACTGGTGTTGGCGCCCACAATCGCCGCTTGCAGCGCAGCATCGGCGCCCACTTCGGCGGCCCACCGCGCCAGTTGCGGCAGATCAATGCTCGAATGTCGGCTGTGCAGGTCCATATGACCGGCAGCCAGTTTGCTGATCTTGCCGAAACCACCGCACAGACTGAGTTTTTCCACCGGGACTTTGCGCAGGTGCTTGAGCACGGCGCCGACGAAATCGCCCATCTCGATCAAGGCGATGTCGGGGATGCCGTACACCGCGCGCATCGTGTCTTCGCTGGCGTTGCCGGTGCAGGCGGCGATGTGCAGATAACCGTTGGTTTTGGCGACGTCGATGCCCTGATGAATGGACGCGATGTACGCGGCGCAGGAGAACGGCCGGACGATGCCGCTGGTGCCCAGAATCGACAGGCCACCGAGAATCCCCAGCCGCGGATTCATGGTCTTGAGCGCCAGTTCGGCGCCGTTTTCAACGCAGGCAGTCACTTCAAAGCCGCCCTGATAATCGAGCTCTTCGGCCAGTCCACCCAAGTGCTCGATGATCATTCGGCGCGGCACCGGATTGATTGCGGGCTCACCGACGCCCAGCACCAGGCCTGGCCGGGTAACGGTTCCTACACCGGGCCCGGCCAGGAACTTCACGCCTTTCTCGGCCATCAGCCTGACCTGCGCAAACACCAAGGCGCCGTGGGTGACATCGGGATCATCGCCTGCGTCCTTGAGCGTCCCGGCTTCGGCGCCGTCTGCGATCAAACGGCAAAACTCCAGACGCATCTGCACCTGTTTGCCCTTGGGCAGCACGATCTGCACCGCGTCGCTGACCTCACCTCCAAGCAAGAGCCGCGCCGCCGCCAGACTGGTTGCGGTGACGCAACTGCCTGTGGTCAAACCGCTTCGCAGCGGCGCAGGTTGTTCGGCGGTTTCTTCGCGCATCAGGGCTTGACCGTTTCCAGCAGCGTGATCGGCAATGCCTGACGCCAGGTGTCGAAATCGCCCAAGGGCTTGGCGTGGGCCAGATGAATGCGCGTCAGCTCGCCGCCGTAGATTTCCCGCCAGTTGACCAGCGCAGCCTCACTTTGCAGCGTCACAGCGTTGGCGATCAGACGACCGCCCGAGCGCAGACTCTGCCAGCAGGCATCCAGCACGCCGGGCCGGGTGACGCCGCCGCCGATGAAGATCGCGTCCGGAGTTTCCAGATCGGCCAGCGCTTGGGGCGCAGTACCCCGCACCAGCTGCAGCCCTGGTACGCCCAGCGCATCACGGTTCAATTCGATCAATTGCTGACGGCCTTCGTCGGCCTCAATGGCCAGCGCACGACAAGTGAGGTGCGCGCGCATCCACTCAATGCCAATGGAACCGCAACCGGCGCCGACGTCCCACAGCAACTCGCCCGGCTTGGGCGCAAGGCGGGCGAGGGTCATGGCGCGCACGTCGCGTTTGGTCAGTTGGCCGTCGTGCTCGAAAGCCTCGTCAGGCAGGCCGGTCACGGTGGAAAGACGCAGCGCATTGGCGTCCGCGCGGCAGTCGATGGCGACCAGATTCAAAGCCGCGATGTCGGGGTTGCCCCATTCGCTGGCGATGGCATCGACGCGTCTTTCGGCATCGCCGCCCAAATGTTCCAGCACGCTCATGTGGCTGGGGCCAAAACCGCGCTCGCGCAGCAGACCGGCAATCGCCGCAGGGCTGGTGCCGTCATTGCTCAGCACCAGCAGGCGCACGCCGTGGTGGAACTGCGCATTCAACGCTGCCAGTGGACGCGCGACGACAGACAGCGTGACCACATCCTGCAACGCCCAGCCCATGCGCGCCGCAGCCAGCGAAAAGGAGGAGGGTGCGGGATGCACGAGCATTTTATCGAACGGCACTTCTCGCGCCAGGCTCACGCCCACGCCGAACAGCATCGGGTCGCCGCTGGCCAGCACGCAGACCGGGGTGCCGCGCTGCTCAAGCACAGCGTTCAGCGAAAACGGGCTTGGCCAATGACGCCGGGCTGCCTGAATGCACGGCGGCAAAAGAGCCAGCTGACGCGAGCTGCCGAACACTTGCTGCGCTTTTAACAGCGCGTGGCGTGCGTTCTTTCCCAGCCCCTTGTAGCCGTCTTCACCGATTCCCACGACTGTCAGCCAAGGCAACATGCACTTTCCTCAATCGAACTTCCGGTAGACCGGCTTTCTCCAGTCTGCGAAAAATACGCATGATACTCCGGCGCCGGGGGGCAGGTGTCTGTTGGTGTCATCACCATGAGGCCGCCCGCTACCCGCCTGAACAAGAGGAAGCCGCTGGAGCATCTTTTGCGTTTTTGCAGCCGCGATTCAGGAACGCACTGCCGCTTAACAATACGACTGACATAAAGGCTGCGGCGCTTTCATTCGCAGGCTCACCATGAGCCATAGGGAACACCGAATTTCTCGATGTACGCTCTTGATTCGGCTGACGGCGGGTCGTATTGACCATTCGACTCGCCGTCATTTGGCCCGGTCGGATCGACCTTGGCGTGCACCCTTGTTACCTCTATGGGATCTAGACATGCGCCTGTCACCCAGACCTTAGCGATGCCTCCGGGAGCCAGGCCGATGACGATGGCTTTGCGGTACTGAGCTTCTGTTTTTCCGGTAAACAGACAGAATGCAATCTCTTTTTTGCGCATGATGTCTTGGGTTGATTTTGGGATGTCGATGCGCGTGTGATAGGTCTGCGGTTCGACCAGGGATTGCCAGCGGACGTATATCTGCTTGGGCAGGTCGGCGCCCTTGAGGTATTTGCCTTTGCCCCAGCCTACGCGGTCCGGCCAACCTTTTGGGTCTCCTCTAAATACCTCTGGGATACCTTTGCTGAGGGCTCGTGGGTAACCTATTGACGCTGTTCCGCTACCTGCCTGGACACGGACCATTCCGTTGATGCCATACGCGTCCGCGGTCTCAATCCAGACCTCCATGTAATCCGGTGCAAAAAAACCCAGGCGCCAAGCGTCATAGGGCAATGAGCTTCGGTTCCCGGAGGCACAGCCGCTAAGTATCAGTGACAGGATTAGTAACAAAAGCTTATTCATTCGGGCACTTACCACGATCCGTACGGGACGCCGAATTTTTCAACGTAGGCTTTTGAAGTGGGAGACAACGGACGGTGTTTTCCACCGGATTTTCCATCATAAGGTCCGGTCGGATCGACCTTGGCCTGCACCCTCGTCACCTCGATGGGCGATAAGCAAACCCCTGTCACCCAAACCTTGGCGATGCCTCCGGGAGCCAGGCCGATGACGATGGCTTTGCGGTACTGAGTTTCTGTTTTTCCGGTAAACAGACAGAATGCAGTCTCCTTTTTGCGCATGATCTCCCGGGTCGATTCCGGGATATCGATACGCGTGTGATAGGTCTGCGGTTCGACCAGTGATTGCCAGCGCACGTATATCTGCTTGGGCAGGTCGGCGCCCTTGACGTATTTGCCTTTGCCCCAACTCGGACTTTCATCCCACCCTTTCGGATCGCCTCTGAATACTTCCGGGATACCTTTGCTGAAGGCTCGTGGATAGCCTATGGCTGGAATACCGCTACCTGCTTTGACACGGACCATTCCGTTTATGCCATAGGTATCGGCGGTCTCGATCCAGACCTCCATGTAATCAGGGGCAAAAAAACTGAGGTGCCAAGCGTCATAGGGCAACGAGCTGCGGTTCCCGGAGGCACAGCCGCTGAGTATCAATGCGGAAAGGATGGCTGACAGAAGCTTATTCATTCAGCTATCACCACGAGCCATAGGGAACACCGAACTTCTCGATGTACGCTCTCGATTCCGCTGACGGCGGATCGTATTGGCCATTCGACTCGCCGTCATTTGGCCCGGTCGGATCGACCTTGGCCTGCACCCTCGTCACTTCAATGGGAGTCAGGCACGGGCCTACCACCCAAACTTTCGCAATGCCACCCGGCGCCAAGCCGATGACAATGCCTTCGCGGTACTGGACTTCTGTTTTTCCGGTGAGCCGACAGAATGCAATCTCTTTTTTGCGCATGATGTCCCGGGTCGATTCCGGGATGTCGATACGCGTGTGATAGGTCTGCGGTTCGACCAATGATTGCCAGCGCACGTAAATCTGCTTGGGAAGGTCGGCGCCCTTGAGATATTTGCCTTTGCCCCAGCCCACCCGGTCCGGCCAGCCCTTGGGGTCACCTTTAAATACCTCTGGATGACCGTTGCTGAAAGCGCGGGGATAACTCATGGCGGGGTAACCGCCGACTGCGCGGATGCGGCCCATGCCGTTAATGCCGATGGTGTCAGCAGTCTCGATCCAGACCTCCATGTAGTCCGGGACAAAAAAGCCCAATCGCCACGCGTCATAGGGCAAGGAGCTTCGGTTCCCTGAAGTACAGCCGTTGAGTATCAGTGCTGACAGGACTAGCGACAAAAGCCTATTCATTGGGGTGCTCTGTGCGCAGGTCTTTGTCGCCGGGACGGTTGATAAACACCAAATCTCTTTGTGCGTTGCGGTGAGTAACGGGGTTCCAGTGCGAAGAGAGGTGAACGTAACGCTTATAAAGCAGACGCTCTTCTGCCTCGCTCAGGCCGTAAGTACTGGTTTTACCTTGGGCGTAGGCCATGAGCTTTTGGGCGATGGGCAGAAGTTCATCCGGCAGGGCCAGCCTTTTGTTATTTGCTGGAATGGGCTGAAAAGGCACGCCGTTTTGTACCGCCAGCTCGCGCATGATGCGCAGGTAGACCAGAGACAAGTCGTTGCGCACTTCGCGCTGAACACTGACAGCGGCATGCACCCGTGTGGCGCGGGATCGGTCACCCCGGACGTTTGATACGACGTCCTCATCCCACAGGCTTATTTCCAGCGGCAGGTCGTAACGGGAATAGCGCGCCCGGAGTTTTTCCAATTGCTCCTTGGCGACTTTGTAACTGGTGCTGCTGGTCTTTGGCGCCGGGTGGAGCACTTCGTTGTAGCTGGGTTTGCTGAGCAGCACGCGCTCGACCATGTCGGGCCGGTAGCCGCCGCCCAGATCGGAATGCACGCCGGGCAGCGCGATGTCGGCGTTGCTTTTGTTAAGTGAGAAGTTGTAGCGACGTTCGTCTTTGGCAACCAGGTGGACGATCTTTTTCGCCGCATCGGGCGATAAGCGAATGTTGATGCCGGGGTTGTTGGCGTTATTGCCGCTGAAGTCGCCGTGCATCCAGCCGGCAATCGCCGCAACGGTGTCGAAGATGCCGATGAAATTGATGCAGAAGTCCGTTTGCGGCTTCCAGGTGAAGTTGCTGGCCAAAACGGCCGATCCAGCGGGCAGGGCTTTGGCGAGAATACTTCTTTCGCCTTTTAGTATTTCGTTGGCAAAATCCCTTGCCGCTGCAGCGCCCCGGCTGAATCCGAAAATGTCGAACTCGATGTGCTTGATGCGTTTGTTAGGGTTGTTTTCCTGAAAGGTCTTTAGGATTTTTAGCACCAGTGCCGGACTTTCCTCGACGCGGGTTCTAACCCCTTGTGCGCCAAGCCCAGTGCTTCCGGAATATTTAGAGTCGGCGGCGGTGCTGCTGGTGCCGATGCCTTCTACATATATGGGAAACGAGGCCTCCGTCGCGTCGTCTGGAATTCGCTTGTCGCTGTCGTCTTTATAAAGCTCATACAGCTTAGCCACATTACTGCTGTCATTCCCATGACTGTCATCAGGCGCACTGCCATTGCCATCAAAACCATGCATGGCACAGAACTGGCGAATGGCTTCAGCCGACTCCCCGAGATTCACGTCGCGAGCAAAACAGCCCAGGACTTTTTCAGTGTTGTCCCGGTTGTTGCCGGTACCGTCGAAGAACATGCCGATGCGCAGGGTAATCACCTGCTCCTGCTCGACTTCTTCTTCCTCGTCTTCGATCTCTGCCACTTCGTCCATATACGGGCGGGCATGCGCGGGCGCAGGGGGCGGTGACGCGGCGTAACCGGAGCGCGGCGCGGCTGCCGAAGTCTTCGGACTGGTTTGTGGGGCGGGGGCATCTTCACGTGAGTAAGTGGCATTGAAATAGGACGGCACCAGTTCGGCTTTGCAGGGGCACGTGCTGAAGCTGTCCAGAGTACCCGCCACCGGTATCCCATTACTGGTGTAGTACGAAACGCCTCCCGCAATTTGATAGATCTTGCCGTCCTTCCCACAGGACACCCTGTCGCCTTGGCGAGCATGAAGCAGATCGTCCCACATGATGCCGTCATGCCCATCCAGAACTTCGCCACCACAGGTGGTTTTGTCACCACGCCCGATGAAATAGCCGTCAGCCATTGTTCAATCCTTGTTTACCGTTCGCGTCCGTGCGGTTGTGGGTTTGCAGCGAGGGTTCGCGGCGATACCGCTTTGAGCGGCGCAGCAGTACTTTTTTGCTCAGATTGCTAGGCGTTTACGTCCGGCAGAAAGTCTGCGGCCATCGAAACGCCTTCGCGGGCTACGAACAGAAAACCTTCATTCAGGGTATTGATGATTTCGTCACCGTTACTTAGCCGGCTGCCTACCAGCGCAAGATCGCTGTTGGCTTGGCCTGCACCGGTGATGATTTGTGCTGTGCGGCCATCGGGATACGTGACGTGATCGCCTTTGCGGGCAATGCGCAATGTCTGGCCGTCGTCCAGGTTGCAGCTTAAAGGTGAGGAAGCTTGCGCAATCACGCCGCCATCACGGCTTTGGCTGCCTTCAGAGGCGGCTCGGTAAATCCCGATGGGAGGATGTGCCGCTTTGTAGGCCTCGTTTTTTTGAATTACCGCCAAGGGCTCTTCCGTGCAACTGGCTATCTGCTCGTCTGTGAGCGTCTGTTTATCCAGACTGTGAAGAAATTCAGGGGAGGCTGCATTGGTGTACAGCAGGGGCAGGGATGTATTCATGTTCAGTTCCGTAACCGTAGCTAAGTGAGCCGCGCGCCTTCGAACGGTGCGCACAGCGGACAGAAAAGTCGCGGCGGTTAGGTTGTATGAATGCAAGACAGAACATTAATGAGTATGGCGTCGGAGGTTGTAGGAGAGTTCCGGAAAGCACTGACGCCGGTTCCTACTGTCGGTATGTGACGCGTTCTCCCAGGCAGGATGGCCATGGATAATCCCGGGCCTTGTTCCGGCGCTCTTTCCTACGCTTGCCGGGATCGGCGGTTTTCATGCCTGCTAACAAAGCAGGCATAATACCGGCCCCGCAGGGCGCGAAGGCCTTGCAGCTTACCCGCCCGTCTCAGATCAGGTGATCCATTGTCCGAGCCGCGTCCCGCTCGCCCGCTTTCCACGCCTTTACGCCCCTCGGCCTGTCCGGGGTTGCTGCGTATTGTCCCGGCGCTGGACGGCGGGATCTGCCGGATCAAGCTCGCGGGTGGCGTGATCACGGCAGCTCAGGCCAATGCTGTGGCGGGCGCGGCCGAGCGCTACGCCAGGGGCGTGATCGAGGCGACCAACCGCGGCAATCTGCAGATTCGCGGGATCGGCGCTGATCAACAGGGTTTGATCGCCACTCTGCTCGATGCCGGTCTGGGGCCGAGCAATCCGGCCAGCGATGACGTGCGTAACCTGATGCTCAGTCCCACCGCAGGGGTCGATCCGCAGCAGCTGTTCGACACTCGACCGCTGGCCAGTCAAATCCTCAGCTCGCTGGAAAACCACCCTGGCTTTAACGACCTGTCGCCCAAGTTCGCGCTGTCACTGGACGGCGGCGAAGGGCTGGTCATGCTGGAACACCCCCATGATCTATGGCTGTCGGCGATAGAAGTCGACAGCCAGACGCTGCTGGCGTTTGGTCTGGCAGGCTGCCCCGCGAACGACTCGCCTGTTGGCGCAGTGCCGCTGAACCAGGCACATGAGCTGGTGATTGCGGTACTTGAGCTTTTTCTGGAATCGGCCCGCCCCGAGCACACCCGTATGCGTCACCTGTTGGCGCATATACCGGTCCAGGCGTTTATCCGGCAACTCTCGGCTCGGCTAGCCAAACCGCTGCGAACGGATCAAGCCATTACCTCTTGGCGGCGCTTGCCTACAGCATCAGGCAGCCACATTGGCATTTATCCACAGGCCCAAGCGGGTCAGGTGGCGGTGGGTGCAGGGGTGCCGCTGGGACGTCTGAGCCCCTCGATGCTGAGACGGGCGGCTCACCTGGCCGAGCAACTGGGTGACGGCACCCTGACGATGACACCTTGGCAAAGCCTGCTGCTGCGCAATGTAGCCCTTGAGCACGCCGAGGCTGCGCTTGACGGTTTGCAGGACGCAGGTTTGATCGTTGGCGCCGAACAGCCGCTTGCGCAGATGATCGCCTGCACTGGCTCTGCCGGCTGCGCAAAGGGTCTTGCGGACACCAAGGCCGACGGGCTCAAGCTGGCCAGTTTGCTGCACGCCAGTCAGTCGGTGCACCTGACTGGCTGCCTGCGCTCCTGCGCCGCCGCGCACCTTGCGCCGGTGACCCTGCTCGCCGTATCCGACGGCCATTACGACCTCTATTTTCGCCACGCAGATCAGCCGGGTTTCGGTGAGTCGCGTGGGCGTGACCTCACTATTGAAGCAGTCGGCGCGCAGTTGAACGCCGGCTCACGGAGCAACACCGATGATTGATTACATCCGCGACGGTCAGGAGATTTATCGCAACTCCTTCGCGATCATTCGTGCCGAAGCCAAACTCGACACGATCCCGGCCGACCTGGAAAAGCTTGCTGTGCGGGTGATTCATGCCTGCGGCATGGTCGATGCCATCGCCGGCTTGCGCTACTCGCCGGGCGCAGGCAAGGCCGGACGTGACGCGCTGGCCGCCGGTGCGCCGATCCTGTGCGACGCGCGGATGGTGTCCGAAGGCGTCACGCGCACGCGTTTGCCGGCCAACAATCAGGTGATCTGCACTCTGCGCGACAGCAGCGTGCCGGACCTGGCCCGCGAGCTGGGTAATACCCGATCTGCTGCGGCACTCGAACTATGGCGTCCACACCTGGAAGGCAGCGTGGTGGTGATCGGCAACGCGCCGACGGCGCTGTTTTATTTGCTGGAAATGCTCGATGCGGGCGCGCCGAAACCTGCGCTGATCCTGGGTTTCCCGGTCGGATTCGTGGGCGCTGCCGAGTCAAAAGACATGCTCGCCGCTGACAGCCGAGGCGTGCCCTACGTCATCATGCAGGGCCGTCTGGGCGGCAGCGCCATGGCCGCAGCAGCGGTCAACGCGCTGGCTACGGAGGTCGAATGATGCAGCCTCGTGGTCGATTGATTGGCCTGGGCGTCGGCCCTGGCGATCCGGAACTGATTACTGTCAAAGCGCTGCGCCTGCTGCGCGAATCACCCGTAGTGGCGTATTTCGTGGCCAAGGGCAAAAAGGGCAACGCGTTCGGCATCATCGAAGCGCATTTGCAGGACGCGCAAACGCTGATGCCGCTGATATACCCGGTGACTACCGAAGCGCTGCCGGCACCGATGTCGTACGAGCAGGTGATCAGCGACTTCTACGACACCTGCAGCGCAGACCTGGCCGCGCACCTGGACGCCGGACGTAACGTGGCGGTGATCTGCGAAGGCGACCCGATGTTCTACGGCTCCTATATGTATCTGCACGATCGTCTGGCCGAACGCTACGAAGCCCAGGTCATACCGGGCGTGTGTTCGATGCTCGGTGGCGCGTCGGTCCTGGGCGCGCCGCTGGTCTATCGCAATCAGAGCCTGTCCGTTCTGTCGGGTGTGCTTTCGGCTCAAGAGCTCAAGCGCAAACTGGTGGATGCCGATGCGGCAGTGATCATGAAGCTGGGGCGCAACCTGCCCAAGGTGCGTCAGGTGCTGGTGGAAACCGGCCTTGCGGATCGCGCGCTGTACGTCGAACGCGCGACCATGGCCAACCAGAAAATCGTACCGCTGGCCGAGGTCGATCCGATGTCGTCGCCGTATTTCTCGCTGATCATTGTGCCGGGCGAACGGTGGCAGGGCTGATGAGTGCGTCCAATTTGAAAGCCCCGGCAATTGTCATTCTGGGCAAAGGCGCACTGGCAACGGCGCGGCGGATTCAGCAGCTGTACCCCGAAGCGCTGATTCACGGCCTGGCCGAGCGCGTCGAGGGCGCCGACCGCAGCTACAGCGAATTCGGCGCCACGCTGCGTCAGCTGTACCAACAAGACACGCCGATCATTGCCCTGTGCGCTGCCGGGATTGTCATTCGCACGCTGGCGCCGCTGTTGCTGGAGAAGGGCGCTGAGCCGCCGGTGCTGGCCGTGGCAGAGGATGGCAGCGCGGTGGTGCCGTTGCTCGGCGGTCTGGGCGGCGTCAACATCATGGCCCGCGAGATTGCTGCGAGCCTTGAGGTCGCTGCGGCCATCACCACCAGCGGCGAGTTGCGTTTTGGCACTTGCCTGCTCAATCCCCCCTCCGGTTACGCATTGGGCGATCTGGAACTGGGCAAGCGCTTTGTCTCGGATCTGCTCGCTGGCCAACGCGTTCGCCTCGAAGGCGCCGCGCCCTGGCTGGATCAGGCGCAGTTGCCCGAGGATGATCACGCACAGTTGACTATTCATGTGGGCAACGCCGAACGCGAGCCTTCTCCATTTGAGCTGCTGATCTACCCGCGCAACGTATTGGTGGCGGTGGACGCGGCAGTGCCTGAGTTGGCCAGCGCGGTGCGCGTAGCGTTGCACGATGCAGGTATCGCCGTGCAGTCGCTGGCTTGTTTGTTGGCCAGTGACGTCGAAATGGCCAATCCGGCCTTGCACGCCGCCGCAGCTGAATTGGGCGTCGCGCTGCGCTTTACCCATCCAGCATCGAGCATTGGCGACATGGCCCATCGCGCGTTGCCCCAATGGCAGCCGCCGATGAGGGGGACCGACGGCATCGCGATTGCCGTGGCATCGCAGCCGCTGGATGTGCAGCAGATTGGACGCAGGCGAGGGCGGCTGGCGGTGGTTGGCCTGGGCCCGGGCGCCTCTGAGTTCATGATCCCGGCGGTGAAGGCTGAGCTGGCGCGGGCCAATGATGTGCTGGGTTATGAAACCTACGTGCGCATGGCCGGGCCGTTTCGGCCTGACCAGGTGCTGCACTGCACCGATAACCGCGAAGAAATGCAGCGTGCCCGGCATGGTTTCGAACTGGCGGCTCAAGGCCGGTCGGTGGTGATCGTCTCGTCCGGCGATCCAGGTGTTTTTGCCATGGCGGCCGCGGTGCTCGAAGCGTTGCATGAGTCGCACGACCCGCGATGGCACAGCGTCGAGCTGGAAATCCTGCCGGGGGTTTCAGCCTCGCTGGCCACCGCCGCGCAGGCCGGTGCGCCATTAGGGCACGACTTCTGCGTGATGTCGCTGTCGGACAACCTCAAGCCGTGGGACATCATTGAAAAACGTCTGGAGCTGGCCTGTCAGGCTGATCTGGCGCTGGCGTTCTACAACCCGATTTCACGCTCGCGTCCCTGGCAACTGGGCCGTGCGCTGGAAATCATTCGCCAGCATCGCGAACCGCAGACGGTGGTTACCTTGGGTCGCGACATCGGTCGTCCCGGCCAATCGCTGCGGGTCATCACCTTGGGCGAGCTGAGCCCCGAGCAGGTGGATATGCGCACGATGGTGCTGATCGGCTCTTCGCTCACCCGCAGCTTTGCGCGGGCAGATGGAAAGATGTGGGCGTACACGCCACGCTGGTATGGCGCAAAGCCCCAGTCGTAACTCGATCAGCGTCGGCTTTCAGCGCTGCCTTCTGGTGGTTCGCAAAAAGGCCGACGCGACTCTGATATTTCCTCCCGCTTTGTAGGCGGCTTCTGTGAAACAGATGGCTTTAAACCAACTTTCTGCGTGATTGCGCACGCCGTCCTAGTTGCCGTTGCAGTCCGGAACGCTTTTTCAACGTAGGAAAGGCCCCCGGTTATACATCAGGTTCTCACCAGCCGTTGTCTGGCGGCGCTTGCTTGGCTGGGCGTGTTTTTATTCATCTGGTTACATCTTTCCAGCTGAGCGTTTTTTTAATCAGACAAATGAGCCTGTCATTAATTTTGTGCGGTAGACGTCATAGGAAAAGTTAGTTAGGTTTTAAACGTCCGGAGGGACACGCTAATTAATTAAAAGGAATTAACACATGAATGAATATGAGAGTACCGTCATGCCGCGTGAAGAGCGTATGGCGCTTGTGGGTGAAATGGGCGACAAAATCAACTCCCTGGATTCCGTCTCCAGTGCGAGCGGTCATAGTCGTTTAACGCGCTCGTTGGTGCTGGACCCCAAGGATAAAGAGGCGTCGGTGGTGGGCCGGCAGATTGTGGCCTTTCTGGCCGGTATGGCACGTGCCAACAACGTTGCAGTAAAACGCTCTTTGCTTTTTGCCGAAGCAGCGGCCGATGCTGCGTTCGGTGCAAAAGAACAGCCGGAAAAGTGGTTCAGTGAATTCAACAAGTGGATGGGCCTTTGTGGCTGGGTACGCTCTGGTGAAGGGTTCACTCGATATACGGCGCAGGAACAGCGCTTTACCCTGGAAGAGTTGGGCATCAAATTTTTGAGTACTGCGATTGCCGCTCTGACCGGGCCTGGTCCGGCGGCGGCACTGCTCAGCGGTATTGCAGCCCAGGCTGTCGACGCGCTGAGGGCGCAACAAGGGCCGCTGCGGGTTTTTGAACGCAACGCCAATTCGCATGACGGATCTGATTTCGGCATCGCCTCGGCAGTGGAGTCCGACGAGGACGTCTATCTGGCAGTAGGCAGCGTCGCGTTCAACTCCTCGTACAGCAGGGATAACGTCCTGTTCTGGGAGTGGCAGGCGCAGGACGTCAGCATCTATAAAGCCAGTAACTTCTGGGTGCTCGACCTGGATGCCTATGACGACATCAAAGATGTCATCAAGCAAAAGCTGGGTGATCGAGCACGCACGCATATCGCTGAACTGAAGTTTTAAGTTTTCCCGGGAGTTACATCAGGGGTGTAACTCCCACTCAACACTACTCAGGCGAATAATCATGAGCAATGGATTGCACAGTGTTTATCGGAGTGCCGGCAATATTATTGCTTTCGCACCCTCTCTCGACCCTTCAGCCATAGACGACGTGCTGATATCGGATTTGTGCGCACAACTGGTCACGCAGCGGGCAGTTAATGAAAGTCCTTTGGAAAATGACTGGGCCGAACTTTATCTACGGCAGCTCAAACAGTTTACCTGGAGCATTCTGTATCGCCGTGAACACAGCATTGACTGCAGCGCGCTTCAAGGTACGACGCCCGGGCACGAGGTGTTGAAGCATTTTGCCCGAATGCGCGACACCGACACGGCGTATCTAGTGCACGGCGTCACGCAGGCCATGGCCGCACAAAGACGCTCAGGACATGCCCTGCCGACGCCGACGGCACGTCAAAGCGAAACCACCCATGAGCACCTGCACGTATTCCATTTCAGCGCGGTGGATGCAGGCGGGATGCTGCATGGAGTGCGGCTGTCATTCCTTAGTCGTGATATCCAATCCCCGGCTTCGATCCTGCAACCGTTCGACGCCAATCTGGTACTGGGAGGTGTCGAAATTCTGGCCTTCAGCGCAGAACTTTCTGACATCGGGTACGACGATTACCGGGATGGGCTAAAGGAGAAAATCGCTGAAAGAGCGCGGGAGCTGACCGTCCGCTTGCAGGTGAATGACGATGAATAACGAGATTGCAAACAACGTGGTGGCCGGCAGCAATCTGGTGTCATTCCTGTCTGGCTTCTCGCGCGAGGAGAAAAGCGACGTTCTGAAAGTACTGCGTTTCGCCGATTATTTTGCCAGTGCCACGTGGCGCCGTCAGGACGCATGGCTGAGCTGGATGATGTATTACCGCGCCCAGCTGCAAAAATACGGATGCACGCCCGGCGCCCAGGTGTTCATGGAGCCGGTCGTGGTCACTGAACCTGCGGAACTTGATCGGATCGTTTATTCGATCAAGGGGCTGTCGGGTGTGGACCATCTTGTGGAGGGAGTCGCCAAAACGTTCAGAACGATGCGTCTGGACCGATATGCCCGAGCATTTTTCCAGCATGGACGCGGTGAGGGCACCCTTAGCACGTTCCAGTCAGTGCCCTGCGAACGCAACCTTGCAGGGCAGATGCAGATACTGATGATCGGAGTACATGCCAACGCTTATGCGAGCACCGATATTTTTGGTCTCACCGAAATCACCAAGCGGGACATGGTAGTGAGGCTGACAGGGGGCGTTTATACGTTCGACCCCCAGGCTTTCGCCGTATACCGCGACTACGTGCGCAGCCGGCTCAAGGGCAATGCTCGACTGGCCGTTCAGAATCTGCCCGATTGACACGTCAATGCACGCTTGCGCTCCGCGATGACCAATGCCCGCGCCTTCAATGATGACCTTTACGGGCGAGCAGGTCGGCACGGCCCTAGGCGAGGATTACTGCCCGCTATCTTGTGGGAAAAATGTCGAGTGCCTGATGAATCGCTGGAAAGAATCACCACGAGTGATCACGCCCGACTTCTTTTTCAGTGAGTTTTACAGGGCGCGGACGAGCGCGAGATTTCAGGTCCTCCCGTGCACACCTGGCGAAAACGGCACTGCTACGATTCTGGTGTGCGGTTTCCAGTGGACCAAGATCCCTCGCGGGGCGGGTCCGTCTCACTGGAATACGGTGGGTGGCGCGATCTTCCTGTCCGCCGACGGTCAATCCTTCTGCTTCAGTCGCGAAGGGTATGCGTCTCATCGCCAGCGTGTTCAGGATGACCTCAGTGAGCAGGGCCGACTTGCACTGTTGAATTTGTAATCGCAACGTCCAGGACGGCAGGCGTCACTCAGGTCACGAGATACCCTCGTATTCCGGTGAAAATGATTTGCGCAGCCAGTGCACAGACGAACAGCCCCATCAGGCGGCTGGCAATCTGCAGGCCCTGATCGCCTAGAATCCGCTCGATACTGTTGGACAGATACAGCACCACACCAACCGTGAGGCTGGCCAATGCGATGCTGACAATGGCGGTGAGTTTGTCGTCCCAGTGCGGCTGGCTCACACCCATTACCAGCAGCGCACCAATGGTGCCGGGTCCTACGGTCAACGGGATAGTCAGGGGGACGATGGTCACGTCCTGCTGGACGTTATCGGTCTGCACCGCCGACTTGCCTTGTGCCATACCCAACGCCGAGATAAACAGCACGCTGCCGGCGCCAATCCTGAAGGCATCGGCCGTGATGCCGAACACGCTGAAAATCACCCGGCCGAACAGGTACAGCAAGACGCTCGATACCAGTGTTGCCAGCGCGACTTTCCAGGCGAGATGACGACGTTCTTTTCGCGAGTAGCCCCGGGTCAGGCTGATGAAGCAGGACAGGACAAAAAACGGGCTATACAGCACCAGCATCTTCAAATAAACGCTGAACAACACGTGGAGCATGGCTTGAGCTCGCGGCAGCAGGAAGGGACGTGAGGAGTCTATCAGGCGGTGCAGGCGCTTGAGCGTCAGATTTGCTGGTAGCGATCGCCGTCGGCAGCTTTGGCATTGGCCTGGTTGATCGCACGCTGGGCAACCCAATGCTCCACCAGTTCACGCAGCTGCGACAGCTCGACCGGCTTGGCCATGTGCCCGTCCATACCTGATTGCCGCGCGCGGTCCTTGTGTTCGGTGAGGATGTGCGCGGTCAGGGCCACCACCGGCGTGCGTACCCGTTGGTTGCCGACTTCCCAGGCGCGCAGTTGCTGCGTCGCTGAAAAGCCGTCCAGGATCGGCATCTCGCAATCCATCAGCACCAGATCATAGCGCTGGGCTTTCATCGCGCGCAGGGCTTCTTCGCCGTTGCTGGCGGTATCAGGCTGCAGGTTGAGCTTGCCCAACATGCCGCGAATGACTTTGGTGGAAATGCTGTTGTCTTCGGCCACCAGAATGCGGAAGTCACTCGGCACGTTGATTTCAGGATTCAGCAAGGCGGCGGGCAAATAGGGCGACTGGCCCTTGTTACGTTGATTCAGCTCGTCAGCCAGCGTGGTCTTCAAGGTGTAGCCGGCCACAGGCTTGGCCAGAATGCGTTTGATCCCGGCATTGCGCGCGATGACCTTGCTCGGCGCGTTGCTAATGCCCGTGAGCATGATCAACAGAATGTCGTGGTTGAGGCTTGGGTCTTCTTTGATCTTGGTCGCAAGCTGCATCCCGGTCATGCCGGGCATGTTCTGGTCGAGCAGGACGATGTCGAAATAATCGCGCAAATGCGCTTTGGTGCGCAGCAGCGCCAGTGCCTCCTTGCCCGACGGCACGGCGCTGACATTCAAGCCCCAGGCGCTGCATTGCTGCACCAGGACTTTGCGGCAGGTGTCGTTGTCATCGACCACCAACACCCGTGCGCCTTTGAGCGGGCCATCCAGATCTGCAGCCGGTTGCTCCAGACGGTCGGGGTCCAGCGGCAGGCTCAGCCATAGCGTACTGCCCTGATTGCTACCGCTTTGAATGCCGAATTCGCCGTTCATCAACAGGATCAACTGCCGTGCAATGACCAGCCCAAGGTGGCCGCCGACTTTGCTCGCTGCCAGAAAATTCTTGCTGTGCAGTTCGGCGTGCAGCAGGGCATCACGCTCTTTGGGCGTGAGCGGCGAACCGCTGTCCTGCACGGCGATGCGCAAACGCGGTTTGCCGCCGCGCGAATCCAGTGCGACCACCAGCAGAATCTCGCCTTCATCGGTCTTTTTCAGGGCGTTTTCCAACAGGCTCAGCAGGGTTTGACGCAGGCGGGTCGGATCACCGCTGATCACGCGGGGTACTTGCGGCTGGATGAAGCTGATCAGCTCGACACTCTGCTGCTCGGCCTTGGCGCGGAAGATACTCAGGCAGTCCTCGATCATCGCATTGAGGTCGAACTGCACGTCGTCCAGTTCAATCTGCCCGGACTCGAGTTTGGAGATGTCGAGAATCTCGTTGATCAACGTCAGCAGTTCGTTACCGGCGCTGTGAATGGTTTGCACGTAATCGCGTTGTTTGACCGACAGCGGTGTGCCCAGCAGCAGCTCCGTCATCCCCAGCACGCCGTTCATGGGCGTGCGGATTTCGTGGCTTATCTTGGCCAGAAACTCGGCCTTGGCATTGATTTCGGCAGTGCTGGCGGCCAGTTCGCGACTGATGCTGAAGTTGTCTTCGGTAATGCTGCGATGGCGCTCGCTCAGTGCAATGCTCATCAACAGGCCGCACAGGCAGAAGATTGCCAGCAGGGCGATGATCAGTGTTTGCGCCGGGATGCTGGTCAACCAAAGCATCGCGGGAAGAACCACCAGGCATCCCAGATTGAACACGATCATCGCGATCACGAACGGGCGCGCCGGCGCATAGCCTTTTTGCAGGTGATAAATGGACACCAGCGTGATGGTAAGAGCGGTGCAGGTCACCAGCAAAAAGGTCAGGACGTTGAGCGGCAATGTGTCGACGAACAGCACCAGCAGTGCGCCGAAGCCTACGATCAGCAGCGAGCCCATCAGTAAGCGGTTCAATGCTTCGACGCCTCGTTGCACGAAGAAACAATGGGCGAACAGCAGCCCGGTGGCCGCCGCCATCAGCAAGGCGATGTGAGCGCTAGGCGTCTGAGCGATATGCCAGCGGGTAAGCCAAGGTGCCTGAAGGTTGAGCAGGAGCATGGCGCTCAGGCCCAGACAGGCTTCACATGCGGCCAGCCACAAGCTGCTGGGAGAGCGGGTTTGGGCGAAACGGGTGATGTTCTGCAGGATCAGCATGGCCAGCGAGCCGAAGAACAGCCCAAGCAGCAACGGCTGGCGTTCGTCGGCGGCTGCCGTAATGGCTGGCTGCAGCGAAATGTTGGGGCGCAGTTCCTGTTCGGATTTCAAGCGCAGGAAAATATCCAGCGGGCGGCTGCTTTGCGGTATGGGCAGCAGGAAATCAACGGAAGGTAATGGCTGAGCGGTGCGTGGCACGTCGTTGCCGGTGCGTGACTGGTCAATCAGACGTTGGCCGTCCAGAACGTACAGGTCGACGGTCGCAAGGTCCGGCGCAAAAATGCGCAGCAGCTGTTCGTGATCGGTGGGCGGCAGTTGGTAGTGCAACCAGAGTGCGGATTCCCGTGATGCGGCGCGCACTTGATCGAGCTGAACGGGGCTGAACTGGGTTTCGTAACGAGAGGAACGGACATCGCTCAGTTGCAGATTGGCCTGATCGTCGACGAGCGTCGACCATCCTGCACTGACCTCGGCGTACGCCATGGGCGTGCAGAGCAAAGTCAGCAGTGTGACGATCAATCCTGTGGCAATCCTGAGCCAGCGCACGGCGAAATCCCTTCGTGAATGAAGCCATTAACTCTCGGCGGCACTGGAAGTTCAGACAGGCATTTACCGCAAATGCCTGCCTGAGCGAGTCTTACTCCAGGTTTCCACCGTTTTCACGAGCGATGGCGCGGTAGCCAATGTCGGTACGATAGAAACAACCTTCCCAATCAATCTTTGCTGCCAATGCGTAAGCGTGTTTCTGTGCCTCGCCAACGCTGTTGCCCAGCGCTGTTGCGCACAATACTCGACCGCCCGAGGTCACGACCTGACCGTCCTTGAGGGCCGTACCTGCGTGGAACACCTTGCCTGGCAGAGCGGCTGCGGCGTCAAGGCCATCGATCGCGGTGCCTTTGGCATAATCGCCGGGGTATCCGCCTGCTGCCAGCACAATGCCAAGGCTCGGACGTGGGTCCCACTGGGCTTCGACCTTATCCAGCGCCTGCGCCAGGGCTGCTTCGACCAGCAGAACCAGACTCGATTGCAGCCGCAGCATCACCGGCTGGGTTTCAGGATCGCCAAAGCGGCAGTTGAACTCGATAACCTTCGGGTTGCCTGCCTTGTCGATCATGAGACCAGCATAGAGGAAGCCGGTATAAATGTTGCCTTCCTGCGCCATGCCTCGGACGGTCGGCCATATGACCAGGTCCATGACCCGCTGATGAACATCGGCAGTGACCACTGGCGCCGGGGAGTAAGCCCCCATGCCGCCAGTATTCGGGCCGCTGTCGCCGTCGCCGACGCGTTTGTGATCCTGGCTGGTAGCCATCGGCAGCACGTTCTTGCCGTCGACCATGACGATGAAGCTGGCTTCTTCGCCGTCCAGGAATTCCTCGATCACTACACGCGAACCGGCGTCCCCGAAAGCATTGCCGGCAAGCATGTCACGCACGGCTTCTTCGGCTTCGGCCAGGGTCATCGCGACAATGACGCCTTTGCCTGCCGCCAGACCATCGGCCTTGATCACGATCGGTGCGCCTTTTTCGCGCAGGTACGCCAGCGCAGGCTCGATCTCGGTGAAGTTCTGGTAATCGGCAGTCGGAATCTTATGGCGTGCCAGGAAGTCCTTGGTGAACGCTTTCGAACCTTCCAGTTGGGCAGCTGCTGCGGTCGGACCGAAGCAATCCAGGCCACGGGAGCGGAACAGATCGACCACGCCTGCCACCAATGGCACTTCAGGACCGACGATGGTCAGGGACACATTCTTTTCGGCGAAGTCAGCCAGTTGCTCCAGTGCCAGCACGTCAATGTCGACGTTCTCGCACTTCGCTTCCGTGGCTGAACCTGCATTACCCGGTGCAACGAATACCTTCTGCACACGTGGGTCCTGCGCAACTTTCCAGGCCAGTGCGTGTTCACGGCCACCGCTGCCGATGATCAATATGTTCATTTCAAAAACCTCGATGACGCTAATTCTGTGTGGGGTCGGCTAGCGACCCTGTTCTGTAGGAGCCAACTTGTTGGCGAAGTGGTCGCCCTGCGTACACAGGAATATCGTCTCGCGAACAAGTTCGCTCCTACAGGGGACGTGCATTCAGTGACGGAAATGGCGCATCCCGGTGAAGACCATCGCGATACCGGCTTCATCTGCCGCGGCAATCACTTCTGCGTCACGCATCGAACCACCTGGCTGAATCACCGCAGTGATGCCGGCTTTGGCAGCGTTGTCGATGCCGTCACGGAACGGGAAAAACGCATCCGACGCCATGACCGCGCCCTGGACTTGCAGGCCTGCGTGTTCGGCCTTGATGGCGGCGATACGCGCGGAGTTCACTCGGCTCATCTGCCCTGCACCAACGCCGATGGTCTGGCGATTCTTGGCGTAGACGATGGCGTTGGATTTGACGTATTTGGCGACTTTCCAGGCGAAGATCAGGTCATGGATTTCCTGTTCGGTCGGCGCACGCTGGGTGACGACTTTCAAGTCATCGGCGCTGATCATGCCGATGTCACGGCTCTGTACCAGCAGGCCACCGTTGACGCGCTTGTAGTCCCACGCGGCGCCGCGCTCGGCGGCCCATTGGCCGGTGGTCAACAGGCGCACGTTGGTCTTGGTGGCAATGACTGCCTGGGCTTCGGCGCTGACGCTCGGCGCAATGATGACCTCGACGAACTGACGCTCGACGATGGCCTTGGCCGTTTCAGCGTCCAGTTCACGGTTGAACGCGATGATGCCGCCAAAGGCTGATTCGCTGTCGGTGGCGTAAGCCAGTTCGTAGGCCTGACGAATGCCGCCCTCGGCATCCAGCGCAACCGCCACGCCACAAGGGTTGGCGTGTTTGACGATGACGCAGGCCGGTTTGACGAAGCTCTTTACACACTCAAGTGCAGCGTCGGTGTCGGCCACGTTGTTGAACGACAGCTCTTTGCCTTGCAGCTGGGTCGCCGTGGCGATACCGACTTCGGCAGGTTTGGCTTCAACGTAGAACGCTGCGCTCTGGTGCGGGTTCTCGCCGTAGCGCATTTCCTGTGCTTTGACGAACTGGCTGTTGAAAGTACGCGGGAACTGGCTGCGACCCTCTGTGCTCAGGGTGTCAGTAGTCTGGTCAACGCTGCCCAGGTAGTTGGCGATCATGCCGTCGTAGGCGGCGGTATGTTCAAACGCCTTGAGCATCAGGTCGAAACGCTGGGCGTAGGTCAGGCCGCCGGCTTTAAGGCTCTCAAGCACCTGGGCGTAGTCGCCTGCGTTGACCACGATGGCTACATCTTTGTGATTCTTCGCAGCTGAACGGACCATGGTCGGGCCGCCGATGTCGATGTTCTCGATGGCGGTCGGCAGATCACAACCGGGCTTGGAGACAGTCGCTTCGAAGGGGTAGAGATTGACCGCAACCAGGTCGATCGGCTTGATGCCGTGCTCGTTCATGATTGCGTCGTCGATGCCGCGACGGCCGAGGATGCCGCCGTGGATTTTCGGGTGCAGGGTCTTGACCCGACCGTCCATCATTTCCGCGAAGCCCGTGTAATCCGCGACTTCTACTGCAGCGACGCCATTGTCCTTGAGCAGCTTGAAAGTGCCGCCGGTGGACAGGATTTCGACGCCCAGGGCTTCGAGTTCGCGGGCGAAATCAAGGATTCCGGTCTTGTCGGAAACGCTGATCAAGGCGCGGCGGATCGGCAGGCGGGTAGTCTGGTCGGTCATCTCAACTTCCATCAAAAGCAAAAAGGGTCAGCAAAAAAAACGACCGCAGGGGACTGAGGTCGCTTTTCTGTTTTGAATGCTTACAGCAGATCATACTGCTTGAGTTTCTTGCGCAACGTGCCTCGGTTCAGCCCGAGCAGCTCGGAAGCCTTCGTCTGGTTGCCCTTGACGTAGTTCATCACGCACTCGAGCAACGGGGCTTCGACTTCCGAGAGCACCAGGTTGTAGACGTCAGTGACGGCAGCACCTTCAAGGTGAGCAAAATAATTGTGCAGCGCCTTCTCAACACTGCCGCGCAGGGTTTGACCCTCTTCGCTCGGCGTGTTGAGGTGCTGTTTCAAATTTACGTTGTCGCTCACGGGTGTCGTTCCACTCACTAAAGTCTCTGTCATCATCGTCATGCGGCCACCTCTTGTTCGTCCCCTGCATCCGGGCTTTTATCTCGTTCCAGGAAGAACTCCCGAACGTTGGCGCACTGTGCTTGCGTATCTTCCAAGCGATTGAACTGGGCACGAAACTCCCTGGCGCCCGGCAAGGTTGCGAGATACCAGCCGACATGCTTGCGCGCAATCCGCACGCCCAGCACATCGCCATAGAACGTGTGAAGCGCAGCCAGATGCTCTAGCAGAATGCGTTCCACTTCACTGAGTTCTGGCGCAGGGAGTTTTTCCCCGGTGCGCAGGTAGTGGTCTATCTCGCGAAAAATCCAAGGTCGCCCTTGGGCGGCCCGGCCTATCAACAGCCCGTCGGCGCCGGTCGCGTGCAGCACGTGCCGGGCTTTTTCGGGTGAATCAATGTCGCCATTGGCGAATACCGGAATCGAGACCGCCTGCTTGATAGCGGCAATGGTGTCGTACTCCGCTTCCCCGGTGTACAGATCTGCACGGGTTCTGCCATGCACCGCCAGCGCCGCGATACCGGCCTGCTCAGCGATTTTTGCGACCGTCAGGCCGTTTTTATTCGCCCGGTCCCAGCCGGTGCGAATCTTCAGCGTGACCGGCACATCGACTGCGGCAACGACCGCCTGGAGGATTTCGGTCACTAACTGTTCGTCCTTCAACAGCGCGGAGCCGGCAGCCTTGTTGCAGACCTTTTTTGCCGGGCAACCCATGTTGATGTCGATAATCTGCGCGCCAAGTTCAACGTTTGCGCGTGCGGCGTCTGCGAGCATTTGCGGATCACCACCGGCGATCTGCACCGAGCGCGGCTCGGGATCACCTTCGTGGATCATGCGCAGCCGGGATTTGCGGCTGTTCCACAGGCTCATGTCACTGGTGACCATTTCCGAGACCACCAGGCCTGCGCCGAGTTGGCGACAAAGCTGACGAAAAGGCTGGTCGGTGACTCCTGCCATCGGGGCGAGGATCAAGCCGTTTTGCAATGTATATGGACCGATGCGTACCGCCGACATAGGGTGTGCCTGTTGTGGGGCCGAATCACGAGGTCTGGTCTGAAAAATGCTTCTTGGGCAATTCAGCCGGGACCCAGAGTATGAAAAAGGGTGGGCATGATACCCGCTCTCGATGACTGGATAAAGGCTGAATTGGATAAAATCTGAACAGCTGATTTGTTATCGCGAACAGTTCGGTTGCCGTGCGCAATGTCATGAAACTGTCGTCGTCTTTGTGGCGGATTTGTGCTGCATTGCAGTGCGCTGATCCCGAGCGGGGCACGCGTTGTTTTCACTCGGGGGAGCGGAAACTCAAGCTGTAATTCACAGCTTTGGTGCCTGGATCCAGAACATCAAGTGCGATGTGGATGGGGGTCTGTGGTGGCATTTCATCCTTGCCCGCCAATTCACCGCTCAAATACTCGACCGGCTTGAAGCGACGATTGGCCACGGGCTGACCGCCGGCATCGGCGAACTTCAGTTCCAGTACGGGGAAGGGCTGGGGAAAGGAAGCGCGATTATAGATGATGGCGTCGACCACCAGTGCGCCTTGAAACTCAGGGTGGCTACGCACCACCAGATTGCTGCTTTTGAGCAGCTTGATGTCTACCTTGGCCGGCACCTTGCAGCCAACCTGCGGGCAAATTTCCTGGAATAGCGGTCGATACTGATCCTGCCGCGCCAGCTCCTCGAAGTGGTACAACACGTATTGACCCGCCAGCGCACCCAGCGCGAGCAATATGAGCAGCAGCCACAGCATGCGTCGACCCCAGCGTGGCTTGGGTTTTTGCCAGTCCAGTTGCAGCGGATCGTCCATCAGATCAAGCAACGCCTCATCGCGCAGCCCCGGCTCGTTGCGGCCTCGCTTGTTGCGCGGTAATGGTTGCGGTCGTTCATCCTCGGGTTCGGCACGAGCATCATCGCCGTCCAGGGCAGAGAAACGCCGGGATTTGTGTTCGATCAGGCCCGGGTCTTCGTCATCGTCATGCCGAAGGCTGAAGTCGCGGCCGTGGTCCACATCGTGGGTGGGCTTCTCGTCACGCTCTGTGAAGATGGTGTGTTTGTCGGGCGCGTCATCGAAATCATCCGGTGCTGCCGAAAACGAAGGCTCGGTGCGATGGTCGTCGCGTTTGAAGTCGTGGTGGTCGTCTGGTCCGTAGGGTGTTTCCAGGAGTGCGTC